>Ga0209119_1000140_pt1 | contig 73005 bp, 74 predicted proteins | sample COG_03_FD_184747 | JGI IMG/M metagenome (GOLD analysis project Ga0209119, IMG submission 184747) | Pelagic Microbial community sample from North Sea - COGITO 998_met_03 (SPAdes) (version 2) | ecosystem: Environmental > Aquatic > Marine > Neritic zone/Coastal water | place: Helgoland, sampling...
GCATTAATCGCTAGTGCAGACGCAAAAAAAGCAGCCGACGAAAAAGCATTAATCGCTAGTGCCGACGCAAAAAAAGCAGCCGAAGAAAAAGCATTAATCGCTAGTGCAGACGCAAAAAAAGCAGCCGACGAAAAAGCATTAATCGCTAGTGCCGACGCAAAAAAAGCAGCCGAAGAAAAAGCATTAATCACTAGTGCAGACGCAGAAGCAAAAAAACCCGCAGCTGAAGCAAAAAAAGCAGCAGAAGCAATAGTAGACACAGACGCAGACGCAGAAGCACCAACACTATCATCAGATGGTATACCACTAACCACAAGTGAAATGGTTGAAAAAGCACGTATAGAAGTAATCGCACAAGAACAAGCACAAGAAGTCGCAGAACAAGCACAATTAACTGCGATTAAAACAAAAATAACTGCTGAAGAAACATTAATTAAAACAATATTAAACGAAGCAAATGAAGCTAAAGAATTAGCTAAAACTAAAGAATTAGAAGCTGAAGAAATATCTAAAGGATTAAAAGAATCCCGACAACAATTAATAAAAATAGAAAGTACATCTGAAACTTTAGCAAAAGATATATTATTCAATGTTTCAGGAGGAGAAAGTACTGAACCAATTAAAGAAACAGGTAAAATGTCAACCGCATTATTTAAAATTAAAAATACAGATATTAAAATAATTGATGTCATTAGTGATGATATTTTAACATTACCTTCTGAAGAAATATCAAATGAACAATTAAATAATTATAAAGATGCTATTGATATAAATCCAGAATTAATTATGTATTTAAAAACTTCTGAAGGTTTTAAATCAAATAGATATGAACATTTTAATAATAATGCGAATGCTACAATGGAAATATTATTAAATAAAGTTAAAAATATAAAAGCGTGTGATTTATCACCAGAATTAAAAAAATGGTTATGTAAAAATCACAATATACATTGTCCATTTTTAGATCCAACATTAAGAAAAATGATTGGAATTATATTATTTGTAATAATAAGTATATTAGTTTATAAATTAATATGTTACTATTTAAATTCAGAAAAAAAATTATTTAACTTTGGAAATAATAATAGAAGTAATTATAGGAGTAATAATACAAGTAATAACATGGATCCAAGATATATTGATATTCAATTTGATCCCTTTGTTTAAATTATAAGCAATAAATATATAATATAAAATATCAATATTATTAGTATATAAACGAGAGTAAAATCTTCCCTTGTAACTTTGTACATATAATCATATGAACCAAGTTTATAACCAAGTTTTTCTTCATAATATTTTCTGACACCTACACCTGAAATAACAGCAATTTTATTATAACCATTATTTCTAGCAATTTCTTCGGCTTTAAGAACCATTTGTCTTCCAAACCCCATATGTTGGGAAGTATTATTCATTTTTGTTTTAACAGCATTCATATTTCCATACACATGAAGTTCACGTATCATAGCAACATTATTCAATTCAGGATAAAGATTAATATACCTTTCAGTATTATCTTCTTTATTTGACTTATCGCGATGAATTCTTGGTTTAATATTCTTAATATAACCCATTACATTTGACAATCTCAGTCGACAAAATCCATAAATATACATAAATGATGGATCTTTTGGATCAGGACATTCAAAGCTAATAAAATATTCTTTACCGTCTGACGCAATACGTTCTCTTACAAATATTTGTGCTTTTTTAATTAGTGCTATAGCCTCCGGTTTATTTTTAACCTCTCTACATCTAATACAATGACATTTAAGTCCTCTTTCTGCCATCATTTTATGAATATCTTGTCTTAGATTTGGTTTCTTATTACCATCCATAACTCTTGTTGATGGAAAATCTCTAATAACACGAACCAATCTTCTATCAGGGTCCATCATTAATTTTGTCTTGATCAAAACTTCATTTAGTTCTTCTTGTGAATAATGAAGATTCATTCCTTTATCCTCCCATTCTTTTGTTTTGGTCCATTCAAGACTAACAAATGGATATAGTTTAGCTTGATCAAAATAAAGTTCATTGTCATTTAACATAGTCTTTATCATTTTAAGATCATCATCTGGTGTTGCGTATGGAAGATCAAACATTAGATGAACATCTACTTTCAATCCGACATTTAGTAGATTAAAAATAGCTCTTTTAGTATCTTCAACATAACAGCCTCTATTTATTTTACTAAGAATTTTTTTGTCTGTATGTTGAACTCCAATTTGAACTCGCGTACAATTATATTTTCGCAAAAGTTGTAGTTCTTTCTTAGTTACATGATCAGGTCTAGTTTCAAGTGTAAGTCCGATAATACGAACTGTTGTAGTTTCATTAATTTTAATCTCTTCTTCTAGAGTGCGGGGATTTCTTCTTTTATCACTATCAATATAAAATGTATTAGCAGCATAATAAATATCTCTTATAAAAACGTCTCGATAATCTTCTGGATAACTTCCCCAAGTTCCTCCCAAAACACTAACTTCCAGTTTATCTACATTTATTCCACAAAGAAGAAGTACCGACATTCTATCCCACATTTGATCTACCGCAATCCAATTATTTTCTTCTCCTCTTAGTACTGCCGGTTCACCATCATTTGGTTCGTCAGTATCCAAAAATATTCTGTTCTTAGGATTACCTTTATACGTTTTTCCTATATATGATCTGGGGTATCCAGGTTGTTTTGGACAATAATAACAATCATGTTCGCAACTAAAATCTTTATTATTAGGAGTTGGTGAAGTCAAAACAGTAATTTGTGTAATTCCGCTATTTGTTCTACATTGTTTTCCTTTGTTAAATTTTTCAAACGTCATATTAATTTTAATTTCTTTTTCAGAAACCATCTTTCTATAATAATAATTCATAGATGCGATTGATGGTTTAATTTTATATTCTTTTGATAGTTTTTTAATAATCTTATCATAATCACTTTTTATGATATTAGGAGTAATATTAATAATACAATCCTTAATAAAAGATTGTATTTTAAGGTTTTCTTCAGGAGATGTTTTGTGTTTAAACATAAGATTTGAAACTTTCCTTTGGTCACTCAATTTCGGCACTGTGTCTTCAATATCCATTAAAAATATATGATTATTATTAAAAAAAATAATTATTCAATTTTTATAAAACACAATTATGTATTGCTATAAATGATTTATCCATTTTTAATAAAGTTTCCATAATTATATTGTTATTCTAAAAATAATAATAATACTAAAACACACGATAATATTATAATATAATTTTTATTTGAATTTTGATTAAATTCTTTTCTTGTATTACTAAATAAATCTACTATAGAAGTGCCAAGGTCTGTGTGTGATTTAATTGGACTAATAGCAGGAAAATAAAGACTATAATCATCATTGTCGTTATTATCGTTATTATCGTTATTATCGTTATTATCGTTATTATTGTTATTATCGTTATTATTGTTATTATCGTTATTATTGTTATTATCGTTATTATTGTTATTATCGTTATTATTGTTATTATTGTTATTATTGTTATTATTGTTATTATTGTTATTATTGTTATTATTGTCTGTATCTAGTAATAAATTTCTATCACGTAAGTTTGTATTATATTTAGTCATTTGTTTTAATGATTTTAATGATTCTTCAGAAGCACTTATTAATTTAGCAGAAACTAAATTATTAATATTCATATCTTGTGGAATAGTACATCCTATATCTTTTATAATTTCTTTAGTAATATCAGAAATATATGATACCGCATTTAATGGAATATTACAATTGTGTTTTTCTAAACTATTATTCATAATATATATATATATATTATTAGATTTTTGTAAATTAATTTATTAATGATAATTTTATAACTTCATTAAAAGTTTTTATTGGTATTATTTTAAAATGTTCATTAAATAAATTTAAATTTCTTTTTTTAATTTTTTCTAAATCTTCTAAATTATCGTGTGGTATTAATACTATTTCAACACCTGCTCTTTTTGCCCCTGATAATTTTTCTTCTAATCCTCCGATTTTTGTTACTCCGCCTCTTAAATTGATTTCTCCTGTCATTGCAATTTTATTATTAATTTTTTTATTTACCAATCTTGAATATAATACTAAAGTAATAGCCGCACCAGCAGATGGTCCATCTTTTGAAACAGCACCGTCAGGACAATGAATATGAAAACAATCAGGCTTATTTTTCCATTTTTCTATCCAAGTATTTTTAATATTATCTTCTAATTTATTCCATGCTACTGATAAAGCAACATCAATACTTTCCTTAATTACTTTTTCTAAAGAACCAGTTGCTTTAATTTCCATATATCCTTTGGTAGGAATTAATAATGTTTCTATAGGTAAAATTCCTCCTTGACCTAATGAATTAGCCCATAAACCATTAACAATACCAACTGAACTATTATCGTGTATATTATCTTGAGTGTATTTATAATGATTTTCTAAAATGTTATACATTACATTTTTTTCTAATATATATGGAAATTTTATAGATGTATTGTTAATCTTATTATTAACTAAATTACATACATTTAACTCTCTACAAATTTCATATAATATTTTTTTTAATTTACGTACTCCTCCTTCATTAGTAAAATTATTAATAATATTTAAAATTAAGTCTTCGTTAATTAGAATATGATTTGTTTTTAATCCTATATCATTTAAAATATTTGGTAGTAAATAATTATTAGCAATATGAATTTTTTGTTCAACCGTTATATTTTTAGTTTCAACAGTTGTTATTCTATCCATTAATATATAATTAACTTTACTTGGTTCATTAAATGAAAATATAAAAGTAACCTTAGATAAATCAATATCTAAATCATAAAAGTATTTATCTCTAAATTTAGAATTTTGCGCTGGGTCAATTAAATGAACTAATAAATTTATTATTTCTTCACCTTTATATGTATTACTGACCTTATCTAATTCATCAAAATAAATAATGGGATCCATACATTTTGATTCTATTATACCTCGAGCGATTCTACCATATATTGATCCTTCATAAGTAAACGAATGGCCCTCTAAAAAAGAAGCATCTGTAGCACCGCCTAGAGATATAAAAACAAACGGTTTTTTCATAGCTTTAGCTATACCTTCTTTAATTAGAGTAGTTTTCCCATTACCTGGTGGTCCCCAAATACCTAATATAGAACCTTTTGATTCAGGGTTTCTTATTTTTTGACATACAATTTGTAAAATTTGTTGTTTTGCATTATCATGACCCCAAACAGCATTATCCATATCAGTTTTAAGTGATTTTATAAATGTTTTTATTTTTGTTTTCTTGACAGAATTCAAATTAATTCCCGTGTAAATACCAAAAGGAAGTTTCAGAATATTTTCCAACCAAGTTCTCAATTTGGAATTTTCACTAACATTATTATTTAAACTACTTAGGGTAGAAAGTAATTCTTTTTTCTTTTCTATTGAAAAAGGCAAATTTAGGATTTTAAATAAACTTGGTTTGGTTATTTCAGTAGATTTATTGATACTTTTTAATTCATCAACTAAACTGTTTTTAGTTGTATTGTCTAGATTACAAAAGTAATTCATAACATCATCTTTTGAATTTTTATTCACTGCCGATTTAGTAAATTCATTCATAAAAAGTTTATTTAGTGCTTTATCCTTATTACAAGTTCTATTATTATCATCATCATTAGCATCATCATTATCATCATCATTATCAGAATCATCATCATCATAATTATCATCATAATCATCCTCGTATGTAGTATCATTTTTACTTTCAATAAGAGATGTATCTTGAATCTCAATATCTATTGGTTGTAATTTTAATCTTTTATTTGGTTCAATATAATTTTCTTTTTTCTTTTTTCTAAAATATTTTTTAATATCAAATTCACTCCCTTCTGAATAAATATCTATTTTTAAATTTTGTATAATTTGAATTGTAACTGTTGAATAAGCAATAATCAATAAATTAAATTCTTTATCATCGTATTGTGGAGATTGTGTTACAGTATTTTTACAATTATCAAATGTATCTTCTAAAATACCTAATAACGATGTTAATTTTCTACCAGATAATTTATATTCTTTTATAATTTCTTCTAATCCTTCTAATGAAATATAATTTAACTCTTTTACTATATTATCTATTTTAATTTCTTTATCTTCTCTTTTACGTTTTTTATTCATAATTTTAACTAGAGATTCTAAATCTGGATTCATAATTACTTATTATATATTTTAATACTTTAAATATAATTTATTTATAAATTATTACGTCGGTCCCTAACCCAAATATTACATATCCATTTAATACCATCTTTAATTGGTAAACCTGCATGTAAAGCATTTTTATGACATTTATTAAGATTAATATCGTGTGTATGGAAAAATAAAGCGTCGCCTCTATTTAATCTAAATGATTTATCTAAATTTGGGAATCGTGTTTCACCTCCAGAAAAACTATTATCTAAACATATTAAAAAAGTATATAATCTTTGTCCTAAATGTTTTATATTATTTTTACACACATCATTATCATCACAACAAGCATCATGATGCTCATTATAAAAGCCTCCCGGTTTATATCTTACAACCTGTAAACTTTCAAAATAAGTGTTATCTTTATTTACTAATTTTGATACTTTATCTATCATTTTTTTATATACAAGATCATTTTTGTTAATCCACATCTGTTCACTATTTCTTATTTTTTTTAATGTAGTTAAATTTTCATTATTTAATTTTTTACCTTGTAGCCCCATTATATTTGAAATTACAAGATATTTTCGAGCTTTATTCATAATATAATTACAATCTTCAATAGATATAAAATTTTCGTAAATTTTTGGTTCAATATATTGTGATGGATTATCATTATATCCAAATGTAATATTTAAATTATTATTAAATAATTCTAATACATTATTTTTATATATTTTTATAAAAATAATTAATAAAATACAGATTAATATTAATTTCATCCTATATAAAAGAGCAAAGAATTTTTTTTATATTCTTTACCTATCCAATATAAAAATACATTTCTGTTATCTATATAATTTATTTATCTTATAAAAAAATATACAAATAATTAGTATAAAACATATATATATATTATTTTCATTATATATATAATGGGAGTAGAAAGATTTTTTTCTAGTGTTAAAAAAGAGTTTGATATAATAAAAAATACAACCTATCCATATCAAAAAATAAATGGAAAATATTTACTAATTGATTTTAATAGTATAGTTCATATTATTTCAGGACATATGATTTCTACAGTAAATAATAGTATTAAACAACAAATAAAATCTCCTTATGATTTTAATACAATTAATACTTTTGAAAATAATATGTTAATAAATATAAAAAAATATTTAATTGATTTAATTAAAGAAAATACTGTAAAAGAAAATTTAAAAGTAATATTATTAGCAATTGATGGTGTGCCAACTATTGCTAAAATAAAAGAATCCAAAGGTAGAAGATATATGGGAAATTTACAAAGTTATTTAACACGTAAATTTCCAGACCCTTTTAAATGGCCAAATACAAATATAAGTCCTGGTACAAATTTTATGAAAAAATTACAGGACACATTAAAATCAGTAGAATTATCTTTACAACTTAAAAAAATATGTCCACAATTAGATAATTTTATTGTTTCTGATACAACAGAACCTGGAGAAGGCGAAATGAAAATAATTAATTTTATTAAAAAACAAAATATAGATCATAAAGATAATATTATTGTATATTCACCTGATTCTGATATGATAATATTATTGATGATGTTAGATCATAAATTAACTTTATTGCGATATGACCAACAAAAATCAAAATTAGATAGTGATTTTAATGGAAAATTATATAATATATTAGATGTTAATAATTTTAGCAATATTTTACTTGAACATATTAAAAGTAAAGTAAAATATTTTACATTTGAAAAAAGAAATATTATTAATGATATTGTTTTTTTATTAACTATTTTCGGCGATGATTTTTTACCAAAATTAGAACCATTGACCGTTAGTAGTGATATTTTTATTTTAATAGATTATTATATTGTTAATAATATTAACTATGGTTATTTACTCGAAAAAATTAATAATATATATTCATTAAGAACAGTCCCTTTTTTAAATTTTTTAAAATTATTGGAAAAACAAGAATTATTATTTTTAAAAAGAAATGCTAATGAAAATTTATATTCTAATTTTTATCGAATAGAAAAAGAAATATTTAGTACTGAAATGTATAAATTCAGAGATATGTTTTCAGAATATTTATGGAAATTTATTTATTTAAATAAAAAAGACACAAATGAATGTGCTTCAATTAATCCAAATAATATAACCAAATGTTATAATATTAATCAATTTGAAACATTTTTTAAGAATAAAGAAGATAAAATAGATAATAAAATATTAGAAAATTTTGCGAAAAGAAAATTTATTTATTCACATTTAAATATTTTATCAAAAATGAAAGAAATATTTAAAAATAATTATTTAAATATAATAAAATTTATAAAACACAAAGATTTATACTTTTTTATTTTAAATAATAAATTAGTAAAAGATAGAGAATTAATATTTAAAAAAAATATGGAATTATATTATCTTATAGATACTAAGGATAATTTATTTACTGATTTTATTTTTATGATGTTTTCTACTTTTGAATTACCATTAAAAATATCTTTATTTCAAAATCATAGACCTTTACAAAAACATAATTACGATTCAAATGATAAATATCATTCTATGAAATTAGATAAATTACATCATAAGGACGCTTTAAACTATAAGATTAATTATAAAATTGATGAATATTTTAATATTTTAAATCCAAAAGATAAATTTTATTCAAAATATTTTAATGATAATTTACCTGATAAAAATGAACTTGATAATTATTATAAAATTCATTTTGATAATACTATTAAAAATGTTGTTGATAATGTTGTTGATAATTACTTACAAGGATTAAATTGGGTTTTAAACTATTATTTTAATCATATTATTGATAAATTATGGTTATACCCTTATGGTAAATCACCTTTAATAATTGATATAATAAATAATTATGATACTGAAATACTAAAACTTGTTAAAAAAGATAAATATAGTGATAATGAATTTATGACACAATTAGAACAAATTATATTTATTTCACCCATAGATTTAAATAAAGATATTATTAATCAAATACAATTTGTAAATCAAATTTTACCACGCGAAGATATACAAAAAATTGCCCATTTTATAAAAAATAATAAAGAATACTTTTTTCCATTGAGCGATATTTACTCAGCTTTGGAAAAAGAAAAAATTATAGATTGTACTACGTCTGTTTTTGTTAATAAGTGTCATTTAATATTTCTAGAAAGAAAAATAGATATTAATAAATATTTGGAAGATTTTAGAAAAGTATTACCATTAGAATATCAAAGAAGATTTTATAAAATAAATTTGTAAAATTAAAATAATTATCTATATATATATATTAGATAAAATTTACATTTAATTATTAAATAAAGTATATTCATTCTTTCTATAATATATATAACAAGAACCCATTATTATTAGAATTAGACCTATTAGTGAACCTAATATCGGAAAAACAATTATATTTACATATTCATCATTATGTAAATATAAATCTTGATTATCTTTATCCGTCCAACAGTCAACTGTTTTATTAGATAGATATTTTTTGTATTCATACGCTCTTTGAATTGTTTTATTTAAATCATTATTCGAAAAATATTCAACACATTTTGATTCTCTAAAAGTACAATATCTATCTGGTTGATATGGGGGATAGTCATCTAAATTGTTAAAAATAAATGTATAACCATTATTCATATTACTAATATATCCATATAATGAAATACAAGTTTGGTATTTTTTATCACCACACTTAATATATCCATATTCTCTTGTATTGTTAATTAGATGATTATTTGTTTTATTAATTAATTCATTTGTTGAATGATTTGGATAATATATATTTGATAAATTACAATCTTTTAATTTATATGAATTAAAAATATAAAACTGAATTATAAAAATAATTAATAGTGTAAATAATGTAGTTAATATTAATATACTCGTACCAAATAAACATTGAATAGACATTAAATCATATTTATTAATATATTTTTAAATAAATAAACTCAATTTTTATTATTATCTTTGATGTAATTTTTATAATTACTATCAAGATATACTAATTTTGAAGTAATTTTATTTTTAATTAGTCCATATTTATTGACTAAAATATTAATTAATAACTTTGTATTAGGTTCTGATAACTTTATTTCATCACATTCTTTATATGGTGGAGTTTTAAAATATTCAATATACTGGTTATAATTATCTACATTTGGAACATTGATATTATTCTTTTTTATGGCATTTATAGTATCTGGTATATTTTTATACTTGTAATAATATTCAAATAGATCATTTGGTGTTATATCTTTAATTCTGTCACAATAGTCACAACCTAATAGAATACAAAATTCTATAAATTGTTCATATGTTAAATCTAGATTATCCAATATAGTAGAAAGTTTTAATTCAATTGTATCTTTTGTTTTTGATGAAAAATTTCTATAAATTTTTTCTGAACCAAAAGCCAAAATATCCATATCTTCTGTTATAACACTACTAGCAATACCTGTTTTAACAAGGTAAGCACATTGAGAATCAGCTTCTGCGGGTGCTTCTATATATGGAATACCCATCAAGTCTAATAGTTGTTTACATTCTTCGATTTGTTTCTTTGAAATAGAAACTGTTTTTTTAAAATATTTAATTTTTTCAAGAGGGTCGGTTACAGTATCTAATTTAATATAAGCCTGTCTTTTTATTTCTCTTCTTGCAGCTATAATATCGTTTTTAAATGGAGGTGGAATACCATCGAAAACATAAATAGGTATAATTTTTTTCTTTAACAATAAAATTGTTCTATTAAATAAACCTAAAATATGTGATGTAATTTCACCTTTTTTGTTTGTTAAATCGGCACCAGTATTTCTAATACCAATTATTACTTGATATAAAATTATACTAATATCAATAGCAATTTTTTCATAATTGAAATTATCACTATTAATTGGAGTTATAATATCATCGTAATTATTTAGAAATTTTAACAAGTTTTTAATTCCCATAGGATTTCTTAATTAAATATATAAATATATTTTTATATATTAATATCAATTTTTTTAATATTAAAAAAATTTGGTAATATAAGATCTTGTAAACATTCTAAAAATGAATAAAACACAACTATAATATAATTAAAAAACGGTACCGTTAAGATTACAACCAAGAACATCATTAGATCGAGTAGTAATAAAGACAATATTCAACAGTTCCATTCCTTCTGAACTATAATTTTTCAGTCGGACATAAATATTATATTTAACAAATTCCTAAATTAATATATAATTATTTTCTAAATTAATATATATGTTATTTAATTTTCATTATCCAATAGTTTCACAAATAGATGCTGGTAATTTTAATAAAGCCGTAAAACAATATGTTAAAATAAATAGAGCACATAATATTAATAATTTAATTATGTCAGACCAATATAATAAATATAGAACTGCTATGATTAAAAATTATATAAGAAACGGGTCTAGAAGAGCTAATATTAGAATGTCTCCATATACTCCTCATAATTTTCCAATCTTAGTAGGTGAACCAAATACTGATGGTAAACCATCTCCTGTTTTAGTAGCTCCAAATTTTGGTATTAATTTTGTTGGAGATCAAGCAAATTATCCATTTTTAAGAATAAATAATTAAGTTAAATTAATAATACCAATAACTTTTTTATTGCTACATATAATTCTTTGATTTTCTAGAAAACTCCAAAAAGTAAAATTATTAATGGAATAATAATTATTATCTTGTAATTTTAATACAATTTTTAAATTATTACAATTACATATTAAATGTTCATTTTTATTTACATTTAAATCTTTTTCCCAAGTTATCTTTATTTTGTTTTCTTTATAATATCTATTAATATTAGTAATAAAACCGTATTTTAAATTTTTTAAAATATGCTCTGGATTTTTAATCTTAACCCGCAAGGTAATAGTACAAGGACCGGTAACAGTATCTTTACTAAAAACCGAATCGTGAATAGAAATTACTTGAACATTAATTTTTTCATTAGTATACCAAATTAATGTTTGATTTTCTATAATAGTACCCGATTTTAAATATCCTGATAATAGAAATCCTAATTCAGAACTATAAAAAGTATTTAAAATAGTAAAATGAACTTTACTATTAAATATTGTAATATTTTCAAGTTTATTTAAAATATTATTTACAAATAATTCTTTTTTAATTATCTCGTTCATATTTATATTTGGATAATTATTATCATCTGCTTTTAAATTTACTGTTGAAATATGAATATTTAATTTGTGAAAATAATTAAAAAATAAATATTCATATTCCCATGTAATATTATCATTTAAATGTGGAAAATATAATACTAAATTAAAGTTTATACTCTGTACTATTTTTAGTAATGTTTTAATATATTTTGAGTTTCCAGGAGTATCAAAAAATAAATAATTATTCTCCTTATCAATTAATGAATAATAATTAATTGATGATGTATCTCCAGATACTAGTTCATGTTTATGATTAATTGTATGATTTTTAGCATCGCCTTTATTATCTAATTTATTTTTAATTAAATTAGCTAAAAAAGTACTTTTTCCAGTATTTGTATCACCTAATAATAATATTCTATATTCTTTATACTTTACTACTTTATCTATTCTCTTTATTTCAACTTTAAACCAGATATTATTATTAATTGTATTTTTTTCATTTTTAGTTATAGTTGCTTTATTATGATTAGCTAATTTTTTTAAAGTATTCATTGAATATTTTATTTGTTTTGAAGATAGTTTATTATAAATAGTACCATTATCTTCAACTCCAATATAATAATAAGCAATTCCATTACCTTCATTTAATCTCCAATTCATTTGCGTGGATAATTCAATAAATCTAATTTTTTTTATATCTTTAAAAACTCTTTTATATTCTTTATTTCCTTCTTCAATTTCTGGGGGTAGCATTAATTTAATACAAGTATTTTAGTTTAAATATATAAAATCAATTTTTATATATTTAAATTAAATTATAAAAATCTAATTTACTTTAATGTCAATATTAAATATATTTTTAAAAATTATTAACATTATAAAAAGTATCTTAATTACTTTTACTCCAATTGGTACACTTTATAATTATAAAAAAGATTATGATAAACCTTTTAATTTTGTAAGAACATTATATAAATTTATTGGATTTTTATTCGGGTTATTTGCTATATATTTATCAAGTATATGTAATGAAAATATTAATTACGAAATAATTTTAGCACTTTTGTTTGCTCCATTTTACGTAGGTTATAAATTATTTAATGACCATACTTTATGTAATATTCTCCCGCCCATTTTTAAATTTTTAGGTTTAAATTTATTACAAGATAGTACAGAACAAATAATACCTATATTACAAACAATACCAAAAGTAACATTAAAAGAAACGAAACCATTCACATCACCATTAAATTATTCTCAAAATAAAAAAGACACATATACACCAAAATCAATTAAAATCAGATCAAAATCTCCTGTGAAAATATCAACTAATTTACCAGTAAAAATATCAACTAATTCACCATCAGCATTTACAATACCTTTAACAAATCCATTCCCAAAACCTTATCCAAGAAACTTGTAAATATAATTAATATTATTAATTTGGAGCATATTCTAATATACTTCCATTTGGACCAGCCATATTATGAGACATCACATTATATATTCTATTATTAATCATAAATGATGCTGATCTAGGTTTGTGATCAGATGGATTTCTATTATTTAGTAATCCATCTAAATCGCCACTGATTCTCGCATTTTTATATTCGGTATTTAGTTTATTAATAATACTATGAACAGATTCTTTAATTAATATATCAGTAGTTGAATCTCTAGATTTATATAATATAAAATCAACATAACTTCCTTCGCTTTCTAACGCTTTATAATATTGTGATTGTAAAAATGTTCTGGATGATCCTGTTGTATTTTTTAAAATAGGTAATCTTCCTGAACCATCTTTTTTTGGTATACCTTTTATTATATCTTCCGTATTAGTTGGTTCATTAAAATAACATAATCGTAAACCAAGATTTTCTACAGTTTTCATTGTTTCTTTTATTAATTTAGGACTTTTGGTATTAGCATCGATACCAATTATAATGTGGTTGTAATCATCATTTTCATTAAATTTACTCATTAATTGTCTTAATATTTCACTTGTTGATTTACCATCAGAAGGTGTATGTAATGAAACAAATAATACTCCTACATTAACTTTATCTATTATTAATGCCGAAGCTACAATATCTGCTTCTATATCATCAAGAGCAATATTTTGTCGTTGAAGTATCTTTGAATCGGATATAATAACTGATGTTTCTCCTTTTTTAACTTTTTTTGTTAATTTTTTTACAACAGCAGGATCTTCTGATGCTGTATCAATCATAATTATATTTTGACTATTTCCACCATAATAGCCTGGAGAAAATTCTTGTGCCAAGATAAGATTTACTTGATCATTTTTTGATGCCTCAATATCTTCAGAAACTTCGCGTTTTATAGTTAAAAATTTTTTTATTAATGTATTTAGCCCTTGATTTCTATTATCAACAAAATTATTAAAATGTCTATTAAATTCACTTCTTAATTTAGCTCTTTCAGTTTGTAACATAGGACCTGCTAATAACATATTAATAGTAGTATTATATGTAATCATATTAATCATATCATAAATTAAAACTTGAAGTCTTCTATGTGGAATGTTTTTACAATAATCATTCCAGATATTTTGATCTAGGGTTGCTTTAAATTGTTTTGGTTCTTCATCTAATATTTTTGCTTGTCTTTGTGCTTGATATAATTCTTTTTCTAAACCTTCCTGTTTAAATGTTCTTTTTGGTGTTTCCCATCTATCATCAATAGATGGAGGTTTATAATCTTCTAATAGTTCAGGATTTACATCCCCTTGCGTAGTAGGACCCATTGGGTCACTTGGTACGCTTTTAGAATTTTCTATATCATCTCTGTGAAATAAATCATTAATATATTTTTCATACCCATTAATTCCAAATACTTTTTCAAGAAAAATTTTTCTCTTTGTATTTAGTTTAAGCATTTTTTTAAATTTTTCATAATCTTTTAAGGCTCTATATTTTCCTCCCTCTAATTCAACTGTTTCTAATACTGCCAAATAATGCTGTGACACTATTTTACCATTAGTTCTAGCAACATCTGCTAATTTAGACAAGTCGACAGGATTTCCCGATTTAGATAATGGTTGTGGAAATGTTACGACTTTTCCAGTTTCAGTTTTAACTTGTAAATAATCGTTATTTTTAGGATTTGGTTTTGTTAATACAGGTCTAGAATTTCTTTCAATTGCTGCTATATATCTAGTTTCTGTTAATAAGGCTAAAATTAAGAAATGTCCGATTTTAAAATTATCAATTTTAAAATCATCTTCTTCATTTTCTCTAGTAGGCACTGCTAAGGCAAATATTTTTTCAATAACTGATTCGAAATATTCTCGAGATTGTGTATTAGAGTCAATATCAAATACTAGATTTTTATATTTATTAATAAATTCTCTTAATGTTAAATCTTTATTAATTCCATAAATGTATGAAATATTATCAGCCATTCTTTTATTTAAATAAAATAAATTTCCTAAAGATAATGAAGATCCTTCTTCTTTAAATAAAATACCTGTATTGTTATCTTCTTGATTTACATTTCTAGGTGTATCATTATAAATAGTTTCTTTAATTTCATCAATAACATTTTGTAATTCCAGATGTATCATACCTGTAATATGACCATTAGAATCTGGAGTACCAGACTCCGTTCCTGATAATCCTTGTTTGTATTGTTCATCTTCCTCTCGAGAAGTTAAATTTAAAAAAGATATATCTTTTATATCATAGAAATGTTTTAATTCTGATTGTTCGGCCCATTTTAATAAATCCACTTCTCTTAATTCTTTGTCATCACCTCCTTTTAAATTATAATTTTGTAATAATTCTATATATTTTTTTTTGTATTTTAAATACTTTTTTTCATAATTTTCTAAATTCATATATAATTGTATTTAGAAAAAAAATGAAAATATAATTAAATACTAATTTAATAATTATATTAATGTCTAAAAAAGTATGTATTGTATATACAAGCACAAACGGGTTACATCAAACATATGAATTTGTATCAAAAAAAAATATGTATGGGATTGCTAGATTGATAGCCTTATCATATTCTATTGGATATTATGATAAAGATAATAAGTATATCGAAGAAAAAAGAGTTAATAAAATTTTAAAACCAAAATCTATAACCTTTTGCGAAGAAGCACAAAAATTTCATAAAATAACTAGAGAAAAAGCAGAAAAAGAAGGCGACTGTTCAGATAATATTATAAAAAATTTAAAAGAAGATCTTAAAAAAGAAAAAGTTAAAATAATCATTTCTCATAATTTAGAATTTCATCTTAAAACAATTCAAGCAGAATGTTTTAGAACATGTACAATTATTGATTTTAGTAAATATCTTTTAATTGATACTATTTCATTTCAACATAGTTATAGTTATCCAAAACTAGTAGATTTAGAAAAAAAATTAAAAGTTACTAAATCAAAAAATACAATTGATTCAATATCTAAAGTTTTTGGTAATTTATATTCTACATACGAGACTCATTTATAATATCCCACGCTGATTTAATTTCATCTTCTTCTATTGATTTAAAATCAATATAAAATATTTTTTTTAAAAATTCACACATATTAATACACATTGTAATATAAGTTATTTTAAAATTTTATTCATTATTGTTTTAATTTTATTATAATCTTTTTTTTCTACAGGATTATTTAAACAAAATAATTTGGGTTTATATTTAATTACATTATCTATATAACTTTTAAAAAAACTATTAAATTCAAAATATCCATAAAAATTATATTTTAAAGAAAATTTAGAAACTAATGGTATTTTGTAATTCATACACATACCTACTGGTGGTATATCATTATTATTTCTAAATTTATTATTTCTTGTATTAATCCATAAAGTTTTAAATTTATTTTCAACATTTAACATTAAAGTTTTTGTTAATGGCATACAACAATGTGAAGAAATTAATACCCGAATATTACCATATTCAATTGATAAATTCTTCCAAGCATAATTGTATGGATTATTTCTCAAGGGAATAATCATTAGTCTTTTTTTTCCTCCAAAAATAGGAGTATTATTTGTAAAGAAAAAACTTGAATTTAAATAATCTCCAACATACATATCATCATTAAAATAAATAAATTTTTCAGATAGATTTGGAATATAATGTAAACAACTTTCTATTGCGTGTGAATTAAAAGTAGGTAAAGATTTTTTATTAGGAAATATATCACTATGATGTACTATTTTAAGTTTCTTAAAATTATTTATAAATGACGGTATTTGTGAATCGGCAGTAACAATATAAATATTTCTAATCCACGGTAAAAATTTATTGATAGATTTTACACAATAATATAATTCAGTTTCAATAAAGTTCTTATTTGGAAATCTAACATTATCATTATCAATCGTTTTTTTATTAAATTCTAAATTAAAATATTTATTTTTGTTTTTAATCCATTGTTTATCACTACTATTAACCCATGTAATAACCGCATCAATATTATCATTATTATTATTATAAGTAATATTATTATTAATGTTATTAGTTTTAATAGTATATTTGTCTACTATACATAATATTAATATTAATATTATTATATAATTTATTTTATTCATATATATATATTAATTTATATTTAATAATTTTATAAAAACAAATTAAAAACATAAAATTATATTTTTAAATAATTCTTTATCATAAAAATTAATTCCTCTTGAATTTGTACCATATATTCCAATATGTTTAATAATACCAAGATTAATAGAGATTTATGAAAAAATATTTTAATTTTTTCCATATATTTCATTACTTTGACGCGAAACTTTAATAAATGTTGTTCTTTTAGATAATTCTTTTAATTTACTAGCTCCGACATATGTACAAGTTGATCGTAATCCTCCTAAAATATCTTCAATTGTAGTTTTAATACTACCTTTATATGGTAATAATACTCTTTTACCTTCAGATGCTCTATACTTAGCAACACCACCATTATGTTTATCCATAGCTGTTTCTGAACTCATTCCATAAAACTCTTTATATTTTTTTCCATTTTCTTCAACATACTTACCTCCTGATTCATCATGACCTGCCATCATACCTCCGATCATAACAAAATCAGTACCTCCACCAAATGCCTTAGCTATATCTCCTGAATTACAACATCCGCCATCACTAAGTAAACATCCTTTAATACCGTGTACAGCATCAGAACATTCAATAACAGCACTTAGTTGTGGATATCCAACACCAGTTTTAATTCTTGTCGTACAAACACTACCATTTCCAATACCTGTTTTAACAATATCAACACCATTTAATACTAATTCTTCAGCTGTTTCACTTGTAACAACATTACCAGCAATTAAAATTTTGTCTGGATAAACTTCAACAACATCTTTAACTCTAGACATAAATGCTGATGTATAACCATTAGCAACATCAATTAGAATAAATTTAATTCTACTATCTAATTTAATTAAATCATGTAGAAACTGAAAATCATTTTTACTTGTTCCAATTGATACTGTAAAATAATCAAAATCTTCATCAGATAAACCATTCAAAAAATATTCCCAATCTATTAAAGAATAATGTTTATGAATACAAGTAATAACTTTGTACTCTTTCAAAGTTAATGCCATTTCAAAAGTACCTGTTGTATCCATATTGGAAACCATAATTGGAACACCAGTCCATTTTTGTTTAGAATTTACAAAATTATACGTTCTTTCAAGACTTACTTCACTTCTTGATATAAGTGAAGATCTTTTAGGTAATATAAGTACATCTTTAAAATCAAGTTTAGTATCATTAATAATTCTCATTAATATTAGTATTAATTTTTTCTTTAATTAATTAAACTATTTAATATAAAGATTATTTTATTTTTTTATTAATGTATAAAATATTTCTAATCTTTAGTTTTATATTTTTTTTTAAATCCATTATTATAAAAAAATTTTATACTAATTATATGATGTGTTTGTTATTTCCTTTAGAGATAGCGGGTATATCATTAATAACAAATTGTAAAGATAACATATCAAATGGTTATAAATTAAATACTTACTTGAGGTGGTCTTTAATAAACTGGATAGGAACCGATGAGGATTATGATTTGCTTAAATCTTTTGATGAATCTAATAACTTTATTATAATTTTAAGTTGGTTACTAGCATATTTTTTATATCAAATATCCTATTTTATTTATAATATAATAATTAAAAAAAAAATAACAAAAGTAATGTTATTAAAACATAATTTCAAATATTTACTAATAAATTACACATCGTTATATTTATGGAGTTTGGTTATATTATTAGACTTAAATAATATAAATTTCAGGTACGTATTTATAAATATTTTAATTTTTAATTTTATCACATTTTGGTTTCCTGGTGTAATTTTTAATTTTATTTATGGAGATAGACTTTATTATTATAGAAAGCATTATTCTTTCTTGATAGAAGATTATAATTTGAAATACAAATATTTTACAATAATATTATTATCTCTTAAATTTATTATAGGTTTTTTTATTATATTATTTAAATATTGGCAACGAGGTAGTAAATTCTTTTTATTTAATATTTTAATATTATATAATTTGATAATATATTACAATAATATCTTTAGAGGTAAAGTGAAAACTCCTATATATTTATTAAGTAGCATTTCATTTATTATTATAATTTTATCAATTATCTCAGATTATTATCCTGGTAATAATTATATTGTAATATTTGAATATATACTTGTAATTATTTATTTTATTAAATTAATTTATTTCTATAGAAAATTTTATAATAATAATATAATTGTATAATATTAAAGATTAACTTGTTAATATAAATAATATATGTCTATACTAAACATTAAAGACTTGGGTTTTTTAATAAAAAAATCTTTACCTAGAACAAATATAAAACTAAAGGCTGAAGTTCGCCAACCAAAATTTTCAAATGGACATTTATATTTAAACCTAAAAGATGAAAATGGAATTGTAAATGCTATTGTATGGAAATCAAGTATGACAGAAGATATTAAAAAAATAAAAGATGGAGACACTGTAACTATTTATGGTAAATTAGATTATTATAATGGAAATGGTAGATTAAGTTTAATAATAAATAATTTGATAGAAACAGAAGGAAAAGGAGAATTATATAAATTATATGAAAATACTAAAAAATATTATAAGGATGAAGGATACTTTTTACCTGAAAATAAATTACACGTAGATAAGGTTATTAAAAAAATATTATTACTCACAAGTGAAAATGCAGATGCTCTAAAAGATTTTTATCATTGTATAGAAAATAACAATTGTATTTTAACTCAAGATTTTTTGAGTGTAAGTGTTCAAGGTACTAATTGTCCCCTAGATATTTGTAAGATATTGAATAGTAATGATATTTATGAAAATAATTATAATCTAATTGTATTAACACGTGGTGGCGGTAGTTTTGAAGACTTATTTGGATTTTGCCAGAGAGAATTAATTGAATCTGTTCACAAGTGTCGTATTCCCATTTTAAGTGCCATTGGGCATAAAAATGATACAACTTTAGTTGATTATGTAGCTGATTATGTAGCAGCAACCCCTTCTTTGGCTGCTCAATTTATTGTTAATCATAATTTACAATATATCGAATCTCTACGAGTAAAAGATAATCATCTCCAAAATATATTAAAATCTGATATTTTAAAATCAATTAGTCATTTAGATAACACAAAAAATAATTTGTATCAGTATAAAGATATATTAGATGTAACTAGAAATAAGTTAAAAAATAAAATTACACAACAAATTAATGAAAAACTTTTAGAGTGTGAAAGATATATGATGAATTATAAATTAGATGATAATATTAAATTATATAATAATAAATTTGAAATTAAAACTCACGATGAATTGATATTATCATTAAAAAATAAAGAGGATATTAAAATATTAATTGAAGGTAAAGTTGTTAATATTAGAGAGTACTTTTAATAATTATATAAAAAAATGACATCTTTACAATTAATGAATAATATTAATAAAGATATAAATAAATTAAATAGTCTTGATATACATAATCTAGATGATAAAATAAAATTGATAAGAAAATTAAATTTAAATATATCAAAAGAAAGGAAAAAATATGAAAAATTATTAAATAACTTTGAAAATTGTAAAGAAAATAATAAATTTACAGGTAAAACTTTAAATGAATTATTAAAAATATTTGAAAGTAGTAATTTAGATGATAAAATTAAAATCTATAAATCATTTTCTTTAAAAATAGATGATATATCAAAAAAACTATTTACAACTTTAACCCCAAATGACTGTGTTGATGATAGTGATGATGATAGTGATGATGATAGTGATAATTAAAGTTATATAAAGTTATTTTCCTATTATATCTATAATGATTTACGGTTGGATTGGAGCATTTTTAGAAGTTGCCTTATTTATATTTACTTTTAGTCATATTGTTAGTTTTAACAAACAATTACAAAAAGTAGATCCATTTATATCTTACTGGTTAGGTTTTACTGTTCTAACTGGATTTTGGGAATTAGTATATGTATCTAATAGAAAAGAAATAGATTCATATGCTAATCATTTAATAGAAAATAAACAAACAGTTTGGAAAAATACTTATGGTTTATCAATGATTTTACCTTGGAATTTATCTAAACTTTTTTATGCTGATTATGGTGCTTGGGCAGATAGAGAATATAAAACGACTAAGGATGATTGGAGTTGTATAATTGAATGTAGTCACTGTATGATATGTGGATTTTTTTCCTTGTTAGCATTATGGTCTATAATTAGTTGTAATTATATTAATTTTGCGATTACACTTGGTATTGCTATGGGGTCACAATTTATGAATAGTTTACTATATATGGCTGAGTATAGTATTCAAACACATCTAAAACAAAGTGTGAATTATAATTCTGCTGAATTTCCTACAGGGTCTCTACTAATAAATAGACCTTTTATGTATATTAATTATTTCTGGTTGTTATTCCCAGCATATGCTATATATACGTATACTATATTTTAAGTAAAAATTGATAATTAATATAAATAATTAATTAATTATTTATATTAATGGAATTCTCAGAAATGCTAGATAATGTTTATTGTAACCTTGATTCTTCTTCGTGTAGTAAAACAAAATTAATTCTACCGAAAATAGAATTAACAAGTAGTACAACTAATACATATTGGAAACCAAAAAAACTATTACAACTAATTAATAGAGATCCGCAACATTTTGTTACTTTTATAAATAATGAAATTGGAAATGTAACCTGGAAATCTTCATCCATATCTGATGGTTTAGTTATGATCGGTAGGATTAAAAAGAATAAAATTCAAGACTGTGTCCACCGATATATCAAACAATATGTTATTTGTAACATTTGTAAATCTTCTAAAACTGATTTAGATAAAAACAAAAATACAAGATTAATAGAATTAAAATGTAGAGATTGTAAATCAGTATACACTGTTTAATTTATATAAAAAAATTATGCTTGTAGGACAGGAGACCAATAATTAGAATCATTTAATTCATAATTATTTATTCTATCTTCAACATTAGCAAGCATACTTTCATACCTAGTATTAAAGGTGTCAATTGAATGATGTGATGTAGATAAATTCCTAACAAATTCTTGTGTAGTATAATTATCATCAATATCACTAATGTTTGGATTATAAGTAGTTACCTTTTTGTACGCTTGAATACCAATAATTCGCTCGAGTGTTTCGCTAATTAAATTATCATGATGTTTATTTTTAGTTCTTTTATTTATTACCTCTTCTCCTTGTTGTGTTATAAATGTAGTAACTTCTATTCTTATCATATGTCCATTAGCAAGAATGCGTGAAGAAACATTTCTAGAATAATTCAATTGATCAGTGTCAAAAGGATTAACTATTTGAGTATAAATTGGTGTATAACTATCGTGTCGTAGTCTTCTACCACCTCGTAGTCTTAGTACGAGATGAAGAGTAGACTCCTTTTGAATGTTGTAATCAGAAAGAGTACGTCCATCTTCAAGTTGCTTACCAGCAAAAATTAGTCGCTGTTGGTCTGGTGGAATGCCTTCCTTTTCTTGAATAAGGACCTTAATATTTTCAATAGAATCATTACTTTCGACTTCAAGGGTGATGGTTTTTCCTGTTAGTGTTTTTACAAAGATTTGCATTAAAATAATATAGATATATTATTTTAATATAAATAAATCAATTTTTTAAAAGAAGTAGTTTATTATCAAAGACGTAGAACAAGATGTAGGGTAGATTCCTTCTGAATGTTGTAATCAGAAAGAGTACGTCCATCTTCAAGCTGCTTACCAGCAAAGATTAGTCGCTGTTGGTCTGGGGGAATACCTTCTTTATCTTGAATCTTCCCTTTTATGCTTTCAACAGTATCTGATTGTTCTACTTCAAGGGTAATAGTTTTTCCTGTAAGTGTCTTAACAAAAATTTGCATTATATATATATATAAAAATGAAAACATTATATTTATAATTCAATTTTTTTTTATAATTTAGTTTCCAAGTATTTTTTTTTGTATTTTAAGTATTTATTCATATATATAGTAATTTTCTCCTGTATATTTCTAGTATAGTAGTCATTAATACTCGATTCTTCCATCGATTCTTCTATTGTAATATAATTTCGAGAATTTATATGTAATGAAGATTGTTCATTTGAATATTCTATTGATTGATCAATAGTATCTTCTGACGTAGAATTACAAGATGAATTATAGATATTATTTAATTCAATAGGTATATTTATATTTTGTATATTTTTTGCTAAAATACCTAAATTAATTGGTCTATTAAATAAATGATTAATATTTATATTAATCTTCTTATTAAAAAACACAAAATTACGATTTTTCCTTAAATAATTTATAATTATATTATAATTATTATCTGTTATATCTTGATTTTTAATATTCGATATATAATATAATATATTACCAATCTTCTCATAATTTTCTTTATTTATTTTAATATTATTAAAAAATATATTATTTAAATTAGTAGAAAAATATACTGTTAATTTTACAAAATCCGATTTTTTTCTTAAATAATTACACATTATAAAAGGATTATTAATAATACTAATAATATTACTTGAAATATTTTTAAATATAAATTTATTAAATTTATTATTTGTAAAAAACAAATTATTTTCTTTACTTATATTTAATAATTTAATATAATCAAGTTTATATTTAATATTTATCCATTCTAATTGATTATAAACTTGGTATAATTTAATATTAGAATAAAACTTTGTTTTAATCATTTTAAAATAATTGTTTCTTATAAAAAAATCATTTTGATCTGTAAAATGAAGTAAAATAATATAATTTATAGATGAATTTGAATAAAAATTAATATTATTTATAACATCTAAGTCTTGTTTTTTATATTTTAAATAAAATTGATTAATGTTATTAATTATATTTTTTAATTTATAATTTTTTATTGTAGATATAAGACATTTAATATTTAAGTTTATATAATCATTGAAATAGTAAAGATAATACAAGATTTTTTTAAATACATAAGAAAAATCAGTTCTACTATAATTAAATGAATGTAAATAATGTGTATATAATTTTTTAATAACTTCAATATTAAATTCATTATCTGATATTTCGGTTTTATAAAAACTAAATGATATTTTATCTGAACATATATATTCAATTTTATCAGGATATAAATCAATTAGGTGGTCTGTATTTTTATTTATGATATATAAAATAAAATTATTAAAATTATTATTTTTATATAATATATTAAATATACAAGAAGTAAGATTCTCGTCTAATAATGTAATTAGTACATTTTTAATTATTAATTTTTTTTTAAATTTAGGAGGATATGATTTATTATATTTAGTTTCTGTAATATTTTTAATATGATTTAATAAATTATTATTTGAACCATAAAAATTAAATTTAATTTTAAATAATTCATTTATACAAGTTTTAATTCTTTTTGATAATTCAATTCTATTTAAATCTATTTTTGTAAATATAATTCCTAATGATATATTTAAATAAAATTGATATTTTAGATAATAATAATTTAAATTATCTGTATCTACATTTGTTTTTACAATAATAAGTTTCAGTATTTTTTCAATTAAATTAAATTTTATTTTATTAAGTTTAATAAAATTAAAATTTTTATTAAAATTTTTATTAATTGTATTTAATAAAATAACTAAAAAATTATTAGTTTCTAATTTGTTTTCTAAAAATAAACTGAAAATAAAAAAATATTCATTAATTAAATAATTATTATAAATACTAAATATAAGAGGTAGAACAATAGGATATATTTTAATACCAAAATTATTTGTATAAATAATTTCTATTAGTTCGTTATTAGCACTATTTCTAAATTTTTTTAGAATAATTTCATTATTTGTATAAGATAATATAAAAGTTTCATTAAATATTCTATTATTAACTTTGATTGGAAGTTTTACTAACATTAATAATTATATATGTAATTGCTTAAATATAATTTTGTAAATATCATTTTGTATTAGCTATTATAGTATATATGTCTTTTTTATATTGATCATAATTTTTTTTATGTAGAACAGAACATTCTATATTAGCAGGTGATTCAAAATTAGGACAAGAAAATAATGATAAAATACTCATCATAATACTATTTATACTTTGTGTAGGAGACCATCTTTCACTAACATCTTCATAACCATACTGATCTTCACCTTCATGTAAAATAGAGATACATACTTTTCCATCTTTATATATATTTGGATGTATTATTTTTGATGTAAATGTTACTTGTGGTGGTTTATTAGGATAATTTGCTGGAAAAATAATTTTTCCATTAAATATACCCCCTTCATAAAGTGTATCATCAGGTCCTATCATTACAAAATCCCAATTAAAAATATTATTAATATATACGCTAAAAAAGTAGTTTGGTTCTTTTAGTAAATCTTTATATTCCGAAATTATTCGCTTTTGTGCCATTAAAATAATTAGTTAAGTTATTAATTATTTTAATATCAACTTTTTTTAATGTATACTGATAATTTTAATTATATTATAATTTGGGGTCATCGAAATTTTACACATACACATTCCTATATACATTATGGATTTTATAAAGCTTTTAATTATTTAGGCTATAAATGTTTATGGATAGATAATAATACTTTTGAAAATAGTTTTGAAAATAGTTTTGAAAATAGTTTATTTATAACTGAAGGTCAAGTAGATAGTAATATACCAATAATTAAAAATAGCTTTTATGTTCTTCATAACTGTAACAGTGAAAGGTATAAAGATATACCAAAAGAAAATAAAATTAATCTACAGGTTTTTACATTAGATTGTATTCAAAAACATAATGCTAAAAAATTACCATTAGAATATGGATATTTTTTAGATGATTGTATTATAATAACATGGGCAACAGATTTATTACCTTATGAAATTAATGAAAATATTTATAATTTAGAACATATTATAAAAAATAAAATTACAACTTATATTAATTTTATAGGTATGCCAACTCGTCCATGGGATAAAGTAATAGAATATTGTAAAAGTAATAATATTACATATAAAAATTACGGTGGATTTAATATGGATACAAAAGTAACATCAGAAGAAAATATGAAATTAATTCAAGAATCAATAATCGCTCCATCAATACAAGAAGAATGGCAAATTAAAAATAGTTATATACCTTGTAGAATATTTAAAAATATTAGTTATGGTAAAATGGGATTAACAAATAATCCGTATGTTTATAAGTTATTTAATAAAAAAATAATATATGATTCTAATATAGATAAATTATGTGATAAAGGAATAAAAGATTTTTTAAATCACACAAATGATAATATTATTGAATTAATGAATGTCGTTAAAAATAAACATACATATATAAATAGAATTAATGCTATATTTTGGTTAATTAATAAAATTAAAAATTAAAAAATATTTACAATTAAATTATTTACAATTATAATCTTTGGTATAAGTCTGTGTTAGGGTAATCAGTTTAATATAAAGTGAAGCAATTTCATCTTTATCCTTTTTTTGCTTTATAGATGTTACAAATTCATTTGCAACTTGATTAATTTTTTCAACTCTATTATTATAAAGAGGAATCCTATTTGTACGCGTTCGGATTTGGTTAATAGTGGGTCCGCCGATGATTCGAAGAGAATTCATTAATATTATAAATATAGTTGTTATTAAAATTAAAATTTCAATATTTTTTAAATGAAAATCTGAACCTTATCTTTATCAGGATCCATAAAAAGAGACCCAACAGAAGGATTAAGTAGGTTAAGAATAAATGGTGTCGCGAAATATCCCTTTTCCTTTGGTACCCTGAAGAGACCCTTGAATGTACCAGTGTAATGAGGAGCCATCTTTGTGAGTGGTCCAACACCAAGGGCCTTCTTTACCTCCGCAATATCAGATGGAGACATCTGAATCCACTGTTCCAGTGTAATACTACTATATTCTTCACGCTTTTCTTCTGCTAGTCCGTATAGTGCTGCACCAGCACTATATTCCATAGAAGACCAATCACGTGTCTCAACATATTCAACTGTTACCTCTTGAGTATGAAAATCAAACTTTACCTCAAAGTGTTCGTGGTAACTTTCAGTATGGTGTCCATCTTCATCTAGAATAGGTAACTGTACAGAAAACTCAAATGGTCCAGTGGGATAACTACGCTTAGTATCAACACCCAGAATCTTTTCCTTCAGGTAAACCACATCACTATCAGGGCACGTCTTCCATGTTGCCTTAATAGTTAGTGCCTTAGTCTTATCGGCAGATGAAAGCTTTGAAAATGTTTCTATTGCCTTGGTAACCTGAGATTCAAAATCAGGTGTTCGGAGTTCCTTGATTGCGGAGGACGATGACTCGATGTCATCAAGAGTACGCGGATCAATACCGACAGTTCCATCAATCATATCAAAATATACAGTGAGTGTCACGTACATATCATCAGTTGGAAAAGATGTAACCTTATCGGGGTTTAAAATAGCATTCTTTGCCAGTTCCTGTAGTACAGGCAACATATCATACTTTCCTTCATTTGCTGTTTCTAGAATCTTAGTCTTGATTTCATCGAGTGTCATCGTGTCTAGTACTGGTAGTTGAACACTAAAGTAACGGTGACCGCTTGGACGGATATTACTCTTGTAATGAATACCAAAAATATCAACCTTTAGATAATGAATATCAGAGTCGTGAAGAGCCATCCACTGATCACCGCTTAGATCAATGAACCGCTTGCGTTCTTCATATGTTGTTGCCTTGAACTTGACAATTGCTGTTTCAAGTTGACTTTTAAAATCATAAATAGAAGTGTCAAGAGATGCTCTGGTTGTGAGAGAAGACATGTGATTTATATAATAATTAGTGTGTGTAAATTAAAATTTCAATTTTTAAAAAACTAGGATCAAAATAAGAATGGTATTCAGAATTATATTATCAGTTTCAATAGACTTTATAGGTACTAGTTGTATTGTTGATATAGAAGACATTATTAATACTAAATAATAAATATTATATATAGTATTAATATTTTTTTAAAATAAATGAATTAATATGGATACGAACAGAACGGCAAACTCTTGCAGAATGTACACTGTCCGCAAGTGTAACAACTAACAGGTCTATCGCACGCATCACTACAGTCAAAGCAAACACCTGTAAAACTGTCGCATTCTAAATTACGAAAAGGACAGTCCCCCTCATAACCATCGTCAGAATCGGTGTTCGCGTCATCACAATCTTGACGCTTCTTCCGATAGACTTTCTTGACCCTCTTGTCCTTAAAAGTATGGCAAAATTCATCTTCACAAGGAGTACCAGTCTCGCAAGTACAAGGAGTAGACTTGCGCGAGTTTACACCTGATTCTCTACCCCAGCAGATATCACAATATCCGTTTGACCCTCCGTCAAAGGTACACAAAGGATGACCTGTTCCGTCTGTGTGTCGTACAAAACGATCAAGACTCTTGGAATAAGTGTATGTACATTCTTCATCTGATTCATCACCACAAACAGTTTCATACTTGTAATAGTGTCCGTCGCTGTCCTCAGAGTAGTCAGACTGCGACGTAAAACCATCTGTTTCGAACTCCGATTCAGAATCACGGTCGGGTTCCGGTTCGCCCATTGGAGACAACTTATCGACTGAAGTTTCCCTAGTCGAATCATGACCACCAAAAGAAATGGTGACAAAGGTTGTAGTATCGCCAGGCATTAGTGGATGAACTGCCACAATGCTACACGCAGTCCCTGTACTTGTGTACACAACAGTTGTTCCCTTAACACACCAATCTGGTGGTATTGGGAAAGATGCTGGTACAATTGGTGAAACAATCTCCTGTCCATCAGCACCAATAAAGTCAGGACCATCATCATCCTGTTCAACCTCTGGGACTGAAGACGACTTGAGGGCGTCCAACTTGACCTGAATGTCAGGCACATCGTCGAAACGACCTTCCATAACAGCCTGGATAATTTCGGCTTCAAGGTCCACAACAGTATATTCCGCAACTAGAGCTGGTTCCGCAACTAGAACGGTTTCCGCAACTAGAGCTGGTTCCGCAACTAGAGCTGGTTCCGCAACTGGTGCCTTTGGTGGAGGAGGTGGACATGGAATCGCCTCTGATACATGACGTGGAAGACCAACGAAAGACTTTCTCATTCCCTGACTGTCAACCAACGATACTATAATTTCCCCATCTATAGCATAGTCAAGTGGAATCTTTCCATAACAATCTTCCTGATATGGATCAGCATCTGACTTGATAAGGTGATGAATAATCTTTACTGCTTCACGAATAGAATCGTTCTGTGTACGCCATAATCCACCTACTCCATGATAAAGTGTACGAGAAATGGTACCAGTGACAATGTGAAGAGGTGTCGTATAAAACTCAGGAAGACCTGCAGCAATTCCGCCAACAAGGATAGCCCGCACCAAATCAGAATAGTCAGGATCAAAACAATCCTTGTAAATATCAAGTGTAGCATGCAGGTTGTCATACACACGAGAAATCTCATGCTTTATAAGCCATTCGTGGTTTTGTACTGGCTTAGTTGCTAGCTTATGACGAAGAGAGTCAACCACAATGAGAATTATAGTTTCAATATACTCTTCGAGACGAGTCTGAAATTCTCTTGGAAACTTGTTAAGAGTCAACAAAGGAGACAATCCAGTCTTAACATGATATTCAATAGATTCACGAGTAGGCGTCGTCTGGTCAAAGTAAGACTTTGAACTGAGAGAAACGGATGGGACAAAAAATAACTTCGAAGATGAAGATGACATTGTAATAGTTTTTTATATAATGAGACTATAAGTTTTGCTTTTTTCAATTTTTTCGAAACAACCTAACTGATTAATGACACATTGTGTGTATCGGAGGGAAATACTTACTATTTTATTATCACCCATTAGAACCGTAATAATAACAAAAAAACTTGAAACTCTGAATAAAACTAGTATAAATAAATAATATTTATTTATATTAATGAAAGTTTTTATAGTTGGTCATAAAGGATGGATAGGACAAATGTATATTAAATTATTTGAACAAAATAATATAGAATGGATATACTCTGAATATAGAGGTGAAACAGATGAAATTTTAACTGATATAGTTAAAAGTAACTGTACACATGTTTTATGTGTTATGGGGAGAACACACGGCAATTTAAATGGAGTCCAATTTAATACAATAGATTATTTACAACATAATGAAACATTACATCAAAATATAAATGATAATCTTTTTGTTCCATTAAGATTAGGTTTATTTCTTAAAAGTTATCCAAATATTCATTTAACTTATATTGGAACTGGATGTATTTATAGTTATGATGAAAATAATATAGAAACACCTATTAGTGATGACGATAAACCAAATTTTTTTGGTTCAAATTATAGTATTGTAAAAGGTTTTACAAATGAACTTTTAAAATTTACAAATACTTTAACATTAAAAATAAGAATGCCAATTACTAGTGATAATAATCCTAGGAATTTTATAACTAAAATAACAAAATATGACAAAATTTGTTCTATTTCAAATAGTATGACTGTGCTTGATGAATTAATTCCAATATCATTAGATATGATGAAAAAACAAAAAAAAGGAATGTATAATTTTACAAATCCTGGTTATATTTGTCATAATGAAATTTTACAACTGTATAAAGATATTGTTGACCCAACATTTACTTGGAAAAATTTTACCATTGAAGAACAAGATAAAGTTTTAAACTCTAAACGAAGTAATAATTACTTGAGTACAAAAAAATTAGAAAAAGAATATATTGTTAATGATATTAGTACTGCAATTAAAAAGGTATTGAAAAATTACAATTTATCATCTTTCAATTAAATTAAATATTCCTTTCGTCTTATAATTCTAATTTAGAATTAGATAAAGGTTTTGCTAAATTTAATATAATAATTATTTTTTTATAGTATATATAAAAAAATACTATAAAAAAACAATTATTTTTAATAATAATTACTAAATGGTTAATAAAATAATAAAGTGTATTGTTATTTTAGGCGGTGGATTATCTAATAATAAACTCTCAATTTATAGTAAAAACAGATGTGATAACGCAATCCAATATTATAATACATTCAAAAATTATTATGATTTAAAATTTATTGTAACGTGTGGAGGTACTTATCATTATCCTAATCAAATTGATATAAATAATTTTACTATATTTGAATCAACATTACATACTGAATATTTACTTGATAAAGGAATTAACGAAAAAATTATTTATAAAGAATCTGTATCTTATGATACAATTGGAAATGCTTTTTTTGTAAAACTTTTGTTAACAGATGTAAGAAAATGGTATAATCTAGTGATTATAACAAGTGAATTTCATTTAGATAGGTCAATTGAAGTATTTAATTTTTTATATTGTAATTTGGATAACAAGTATAATTTGGAATATTTATCTTCTGAAGATTCACCTAATGAATTACTAAATTTAAGAAAAGAAAAAGAAAAAACATCTTTACTAAAATTTAGAAAAAATATGGATCATATTAAATCATTAGAAGAATTTCACGAATGGTTATTTCAAACGCACGAATGTTATAAAAGTAAACCAAAAGAAAAACAAATACTAAAAGAAAATTTATTATACTATTAAATATATAATAATATATGTCTACTATAAATCTATATAATAACACATTAAAAAATGCTTATTATGGATTTAAAAACATTAATAGAGTAAATGTAAAAGATATTGTTGAAATATATATTAAAAAAAATAATATATTTGTAGTTAATAATCAAGTATTTAACTGTGATCCTTGTATTGGTCAAACAAAATTTTTATATATTATAACAAATTTAAGAAAATATAAAATAAAAGAAAATCATATTTGTTGCTTTATTAATGAGAAAAAAATTATTAATATTCATAATATAGATAAATTAAATTTATTTAATAATATTAATTTAGTGCGTATTTTTGGAAAAGGTCCAACTTTTAAAAACATAAGAAAATCAAATGATAATGAATTAAATTTTGGTATTAATCAAACTTCTAATATTTTAGATGATATTGATGTATTAGTAATAAATGATTTACATAACATTTATAAAATTGATAAAAATGTTTTTAAGAAATTATCATATATAATAATTCCTGAATTTCTTCATATAAATAAGACATTCAGTCAGAAAGGGAATTGGATACAAGTTTATCATCATATTAAAGATGTATTTAAAGGATATTATATAATATTTAACTTATTTTCAAATATTAATAGTAATAAACATTTAATAACAATAAATATTGGCACATCAAGTGTAAATACAGCTACTCAATTTGTTTGTGATTATTTTAAAAACTTAAAAAAAATTGATTTTTACGGTACAGGTGTTAAATCAACATTAAATTATAATAACTATTTTGTGGGTAATGGTGATTATATTAATAGTAATTTTATAGATAGGATTGTAAGAGATATTAAAAAATCGTGTAAGAAAATTTCGTATACTTTGAATTAAAATTATATATATATATATATATGAGTGATTTGAAATATTATAAAAAATATTTAAAATATAAAAACAAATATTTAAATTATAAAAATCAAGTTGGCGGTAATTCCCTTTCTGAGACTCAGTTCCGCGCAGCATATAAAGATCGCAGATTTACAGACAGAGCAATGGAAAAAATAAAAACTTTCCTACTCAGTATGGATAGACAACTATTAAATTTAGATGCCATTATAGAATCAAAAGAAGCGATTAAAATAGATCAAGAAAAACAGGGAAAGGATGTAACTAAACTAGCAACAAGTATAGCTCAACATAAAAGAGATTTAGAAGCACAAGAAGGCAAGTATCAATTACCTGATCAATTACCAAATGATTTAAATCTACATATTTTAACTTTTTTTGATTTTATAGAGGGTGGTATCAAACAAATAGCATGTGGAGTTGATCATACTATGATATTATTAAATGATGGTAGTATATTGGCAACTGGTGATAATAGAACTGGTCAATTAGGATTAGGTGATTATGTAGATAGATATATATTTACACGTGTATCAGATATAAATAATTGTAAACAAATAGCTTGTGGATCTGATCATACTATGATATTATTAAATGATGGTACTATATTGGCAACTGGTGATAATACAATTGGTCAATTAGGATTAGGTGATAATGTAAAGAGAAATATATTTACACCTGTACCAGATATAAATAATTGTAAAGAAATAGCTTGTGAGGGTGATAATACTATAATATTATTGAATAATGGTACTATATTGGCAACTGGTGATAATATAAATGGTCAATTAGGATTAGGTGATAATGTAAAGAGAAATAGATTTACACCTGTACCAGATATAAATAATTGTAAACAAATAGTTTGTGGATATTATTATACTATGATATTATTAAATGATGGTACTATATTAGCAACTGGTAATAATACGAGCGGCGAATTAGGATTAGGTGATATTGTAGAGATAAATAGATTTACTCCTGTACCAAATATAAATAATTGTAAACAAATAGCGTGTGGATCTGATAATACTATAATATTATTGAATAATGGTACTATATTGGCAACTGGTGATAATAGAACTGGTCAATTAGGATTAGGTAATATTGTAGAGAGAAATAGATTTACACCTGTACCAAATATAAATAATTGTAAACAAATAACTTGTGGATCTGATCATACTATGATATTATTAAATGATGGTACTATATTGGCAACTGGTGATAATAGAACTGGCCAATTAGGATTAGGTGATATTGTAGGGAAAAATAGATTTACACCTGTACCAGATATAAATAATTGTAAACAAATAGTTTGTGCATATTATTATACTATGATATTATTAAATGATGGTATTATATTGGCAACTGGTAATAATACGAGCGGCGAATTAGGATTAGGTGATAATATAAAGAGAAATATATTTACGGAAGTTCCTCTTGATGTTGGTAAAACAGGATTTTATGATATTGAATAATAAAATAAAATTGTGTAAGAAAAATTCGTATACTTTGAATTAAAATTATATTTTTAATAATAATGTTGAAAGATATTATTAAAAGTATTAAGAATGAAGTTAATTTTCAATTAGATAACATCAATGAAAAAAATATTATAGATATTTGTAAAAAAATAGAAATTTGTACTGGAAATATTTACTTGACAGGTATTGGTAAATCAGAAAATATGGCAAAACATTGTTGTAGTTTATTAAAATGTATAAATATTAAAGCATTTTATTTAGACCCCACTAATTGTTTACATGGTGATATAGGAACTATTAATCAAAATGATATTGTTTTATTATTTAGTAAAAGTGGTAATACATCAGAGTTATTATTATTACTTAAATACTTGAAAGTTAAAAAAAGTTATAATATTGGAATATGTTGTAATGAAAAGTCTAACTTTAATACTTATTGTGATACAATTTTAGTATTACCTTTAATAGATGAAATTCAGGGAAATATTCACACAATACCTACTAATAGTTATATGTCTCACTTATTATTTTCTAATTTATTAGTAACTTATTTATCTGAAAACATAACACTTGATAAATATAAAGATAATCATCCTGCAGGAAATATTGGAAATAAATTAAAAATGATTAAGGATATAATCATTTTAAATTTTCCAAAAATGGTTTTTGACAAAGAATATATTGATTTACATTTAATTTTACTTGAAATGACAAAATATAGTATTGGATGTTGTTTCTTTATAAATGAAAATCATCTAATCCTTGGATTATTAACTGATGGTGATATTAGAAGATTATTACTAAAAAATACTAATTTGCAAAAAATTTATTTATCTGATATAAATAGTCTATTTTCATTTGAAACACAATTAGACAAATTATTAATTGATATTGGTAAATCTTTTAAAACCAAGTTTATTCCAATTTTACAAAATAGTAAATTATATGGTATAATTGATTGTAGATATACCTAATATATTATTTTTTATTACCATATATTTTTTTATAATTTTTAGGTGCACAAGAATATCCTTGTTTTTTTCTAATGTAACCTTTCAAATGGTCAAAATATTTGTATAAAGGTGTAAATAGTAGTACGTGGTCCTTATATTTAAATCCAGATATACTATGAGTTTTAATATTATATTTTTTTTCAAATTGGACCCTTACACTATCCCAAACATATGAATCATGCCATTCTTTTAATGAATATATATCATTGGATGTATACATTCTTTTCATTTCTTTAAAATAATCTTTACATTTATTATGTTTTAAATTAAATACTAAAAATCCACATTCACTATATTGGTTTTTTCTTCCAAAAAAATTCATCATCGCATTTTTATCAATAAATTTTTCTAATTTTCTTTTTGATAATGGTTTCTTAAAAATAGTATCAGCGTCAATCCAAATTATATTTTCATATTCTTTAAAATTTAATCCAGCATGAGTAACAGCAAAAACTTTATAACAAAATTTAATTCCATTCCAATATAATTCCCCCCATCCATTTTTCTTTTTGATATCTTGTTTATTTCTTTCTTGATTTCTTTTAACAAATTCATCTATTTCTGGTATTGCTTTACTACTATCAATAACTATATATTTTGAATTTAATTTTTTTTTACATTCATTTCTAATAAATTCTATATTATCTTCGCTATAAATTAGTAAATCACAACCAGTATTATATGTGTCTAAAAATCGGTAAGCATATTCTTCATATAATTGTTTGTTAAAAGTAGTAACATACAAAACATCACTTTTCTTTTGATGTTTCATTTTAACATTTTCTATATATGTCAAGTATTCTAACCATAAATCACCATATTCAACATCTTCATATCCTGGATGCCATGGTCCACCATCAGTATAATGTAAAGCTTTATAATTATTATCATCATAATAACCTACTAAATAGTTATAACTTTTATCAATATGTCCTACTTCCTCATCTTTACACCATTCCATTCTATGTAAATATTTTGGACTTTTGTTATTTACATTATCCAAACTTAAATTTTTAATACTTGGATGACTACAATTAAATAACATTAAACTTGACCAATTTTTTCTAGGATAAAACTCTTGTTTTTGTCCATCCATTTTTTCTTTTCCGTGGCAACTAGTATATTCATGTTTTACACAACAAACCGCATATTTGTTATCAGCATATTTATCAAAAATTTCAACTGGATCACAACACCATAAAAAATCACTATCGCAAAATAAAGCCCATCCTTCATAATTATTTAAATATGGAACTAAAAATCTAGTATAGGTAAATTCGGTAGCACCTGAATTATCTTTACGATTAAAAATTTTTTTCTTTTCTAATTTCTTTTTATGTAATTGATAAATTTTTATATTTTTATTATATTTTTCAATACTACGTTTACAAACATCATACGCTAATTGTTGGCCATAATTACTTGTATCAAAACCAATATAAATATTATTCATATTAAATATTTTCATATATTAAATATAAATAATAAACAAACTATTTAACAACTTGAATAAGAATTTTATGTCCTACTTGAGCATGACCCCTTATGGTACAAGCAAAATAGAATTCGCCAACTTTATCCATAATAGTAACTAATGTTTGTCTATCAAGTGCTTTTTTTGAAATAACTTTTGAATTTTTAAAATTATTATTATTATAATTATTTTTATTGTTAACAACCGCTAAATTATGTGAGGAACTAAAATCCCACCATATAATACTATTTAATCTAACTCTCAAGTTTGGATATTCTTTCTTATCACTTGGTATTCGCCAATTAATCCAAGTTTCAATAGGAGTATTTTTATTTCCGTTATTAAAATTTATCATACCTTCAACATTTCTATATTTTTCAAGTTGCTTATTTTTTGTATTTTTATATTCATTAGTACTTAAAAGATAAACTTTACTTATATCAAACTTTGCTTTATGATGTGGGGCATCGCCATGAAAATGAGGAGTCAAGTCATTAGGCATATAATAAATACTATCAGAATTATTTTTCCAAGTAGACGGACTAGCGGGCATCAATTTTGGTACACTTAAATGAATACTTTCAGTTGGAGATAGTTTTTTAGCATTTAATGGATTTTTAAACATTGGAAAAAATTTATTTTTTTCGCCAATAGCATAAATAGTTTCGCCTTCATCCTCTATTAATTTTATATTTGTTTTTAATTTTGTTAAATCAATAATGTTACCACCACCAAATTGTTCCTTATTATTTTTTAACACTGTATTATTAAGTATAACTCCTAAAATACCAGCCGATATAAAAGCAATAATATTATTCATATTATATTACTAAATATTTTTTTTACTATTTTCAATTAACCAAGAACTAGATTGTATCTTCTCTCCGAAACCATCTCTTAATTCAATATTATTTTTAATACAAATTTCTGTTTCAGGGATTGTATTATTATTTTGGTCACCTCCATTACAAAAAAAGTGTGGTTTTGGTTGAACTGTTTCTAGTGTTTTACATACCGTTCTATCAGTATCAATAGATTCTCTAACATAATCAACACATTGTAATTCTTTTATAATTAATACTCGTTCTTTTAAATCCATAAATTGTTTACCTTTTTTTAATTTTGTCTGTTCGTCATTATTAACTATAATCATTAACTTATCACCAATTTCTTTTGATTTTTTAAAGAATTCAATATGACCAATATGAATTGGATCAAAATATCCACTAACACATACAATTTTTTCAGTTGAAATTATTTTAGGAGGAGAAATAATTTTATCCAAGTATGTATCTAATTTTATTCTTTTTTCTATTTTAACTAATTTTTTAAAATATTTAAATTCATTATCTATATTATGAACTTTTTTTGTTCGCAATACACAAGCTTCGTCTTCTTTCTTTGTTTTATAATAATTTAAAAACCCATCTTTTTGAAACGTAATACCAGTAATATAAATATCCTTAACATCATAATCTAATAAACTAAATATACTTGCTAAAAATGCGGTAGGGTCATTATTGTCTAACTCTTTATACAATTTTAAAAATTGTTTTTCATTATCTTGTGTTATAATTGGAACTTTTATTTTAGGACATTCTTTTTGAAAATTATTATGAAATCTTGTAAAATGTTTATATAATGGATATGGAAAATAAATATATTTTAAATTATTATTAAAAATTTTAGCCTTATAATTTTTAAAATTATTTTGATCATAATTTCGACTTCTTACTTTTAAATGACTAATTAACACATCAGTTCTTGTACCTAAATCTACTTCATATTCTTTAGGTACAGGAAATGATTTTTTTATTCGAAATACAACATCGAAACTATCTATAAAATTACCTAACTTTTTTTCTATTAATAATGGAGATGGTCCAACTATAATAATTGATTTATTTTTAATATAATTTTTAAAATCATCCATATTAATATATTAGTATAATTTTTTGTTATATATTAAACTAAACTTTTTTTAATCTTTTCCCAAACAATACCTGACTTTATTTCTTCCAAAGACCAAATTTGATTTGAAAATTCTCTAAAAAAATTATCTCTATCTGGCATATATGGATTTTCAATATTACTAAAATTATTACTTGAAACTTTATTTGTAATAGTATTTTCACTTTGATAGAAAACAGGAATACCCTTAATTATTGAAATAACACAAGCTGATGTAGAATATACTACTGAACACCACGCATTTTCTAATTCTTTTAATAAACCAAGTTTATCTTTATTACCAAATTCAATGTTATTTAATGGATCATGATACTTTATTTCTTTATCCAAATGAAAATATGAAATGTATTTTTTTTTCTTATTAACTTTCAATTTATCTTTTCCACATTTTAGTCTGATAACAATTTTTCTTTTACATCCACTATCTCTAATAACTTTAATAATTGAATTTACCCATTTATGTAAATCAACATCTTTTATAGAATAACCGCAATGTTTACAAGAATTTAAAATAAATAGAACGTGTTTACCATCTTTTCTCCAGTCATTCACTTTAATATCCGTTTCTTTTAAAATCATATTCCATCTATTATTATCATTATTATGAATATATATTGAATCTTGGTGATATTGAGATTTTAAACATATTCTACTAAATTCATTTTTATCTTTAAATTTAGGAATTCGATATCTAGCAATTGGATTAGCTTCAAAAAATATCCAGTCAGAGTTTAAATTACTTTCATATATTTTTTTTCTTACAATATCATTACATTTCATACTATTATTTTTATAAAAACTAAGCATCGCACATATTTTAGAATTTGCTTTAAAATTATTATCAGATAAAAGTTTTTTATTATCTGGTATTGAATTATAAAAATACATAATTACTTTATTTTTAATAGTTCCCATATCCTTTGTTAATGTTGAATTTAAAAATACTGTTATATTATTTTTATTCATTATTTTAAATCCTATTTTTTATTTATATAATTTTTAAATTTTTTTTCATTTGAAGTACCTAATTTTTTTCGTATATTCCCTTTTAAATGATCAAGATAATTATATAATGGAGTCGCAGTCATAATATGATTATATGAACATTCATAGTTTGAATATATTTTTCCGATATCAAAGTTAATAACTTTATGTTTTTTTTCAAATTTGCTTCTAATTAAATCCCAAATGTATGAATCGTGCCATTCTTTTTCTTTATAAATCTTATTTGATACATAAATTTTTTTCATACTTTCAAAATATTTTGTAATATAATTATGATTTAAATTAAATATTAAAAATCCACAATCACTATGATATATTGTATTTCTTCCAAAGTAACTCATCATATTATTTTTACAAATGTATTTTGTTAAGATTGTTTTTTTTTCTAATTCTTTTTTAAATATACAATCAGCGTCAATCCAAATTAAATAATCATAATTTTTATTATTACTAAATTTTAATCCAGCGTGAGTTACAGCAAAAACTTTATAACAAAAACGAATAGTCGCCCATCTAAAACCTTTTTTTGAATCATTCACATCGCGTTCTTTATTTGTTTCAATAAAATTATTTAATTCTGGTACATCTGTGCACATATTTACTATTTCTAAATTTGGTATATTATGTTTTTCTTTTAAAAAACTTAAATCATCTTCACTATAAATAACTAAATCATCTTTAAGATTAAAAGTATCCAAGAATTTATAAGCATATTCGTCGTATAATTTTTTATTAAAAGTTGTAACATATAATATTTTTTTATTATTCAATGAACTTTGTGTATTTAATATACTCGGTTCACATATAAATTCAACTGATGTATTTTCGTCTATTATAAATAAATTACCATTTTCTAAAATTAATATTAATCTTTTTTCCTTACCACAACAAGGATCATTTTTAAATAATTTATTATTTATAGTAAGACTATTATTTATAGTAATACTATTATTTTTAGTAAGACTATTATTTTTTTTTATTTTTTTTAATAATAATTCTAAAACATCAATATAATTATATGAAAATCCATATTGAGCACTAATAATAGGTGAACTAAGAGTAATTATCATTACTTTATAAAATTAAAAAAAAATAATTTATGAACTAATTTTATTTAAAATATCTTGATAAATTTTATCATTTAATAAATCTTTTTTGCCTTTAAAATGAAAAATTGTAAAATCTTTAAAATTAATATTTTCTAGTTTAACCTTATTTCCAATTATTTTATTATATTTTTCATCTAGATTTTTATATTTACCTATTATAATATTAAAAGTTTTTTCAGTTCCTGTATTTATAATTTTAATATTCTTATCAGTGAGTTCTTTTAAAAGACTGGTTAGTTTATCCAAAATTTTATTTTCTTTATATAATTTAAAATTAAAGTAAACAACTCCACAATTAAATCTTTGACTATTCAGAGTATCAAAATTAATAATATCTTTAAATTTACTTTTATCAATATCTTTAAAATTTTTGATAATACTTTTAATTTGACTTTTATCATAATCTAATATTTTACCTCTTTTCATATTCCTATTTTTTTTTTTCATACCTATGGCTCCAATAATATTATTTCCATAATTAATATTAAAAACATCATTTAAATTTCTATTAATTAAAATATCAAGATCTAAATATAACCCTGTTTCTAAATTAGGAAACATTTCATTAATAAAAAATCTACTCCAATTTCCGTAATTACAAAATACGGAACTTCTTTTTGATTCTTTGTCATTTTCATATAAAATATATTCATAATTTTTAATATTTTTTTTAAATTCGTCAGTTGGTTCAAAATATTTATATTCGTAATTTATAGATAATTTTAATTGTTGATTTATTTCTGAAATATTTTTTAAAACATTATGATGTAATTCTTGAGATTCATCGTATAAAACAAAATGTAATTTAAAATCATTATAATCATTAGATTTAAAAAGTGTTTTTAAAACATTATGTAATAAATGACTATAATTTTGATCAAAACAAAATATAATATTATTCATATTTATAATATTATATTTTATTTTTTCATAATACGACCGAATATATTTTTATAGAAAGGTAATTTACTCAAATTTTCGAAAGATTTAAAATGTATAATTTTATTTTTTTTTAAATTTAACTCTCTATATTTTAAAATATTATTATAATGAACTGATAATACTTGATAATTAGGAATAAGCATATTTTGAAATTTTTCTGTTCCAGAATTAAAGTATTTTTCTGTTTGATTCATATGTTCTAAAAATTTAATTACTTTAGATAAAATATTATTTTTCTCAAATAATTCAAAATTAAAAAACATAACACCGCAATTATAATGATACTTTTTTTTATAATATTCTGTATCAATATTAATTGACTTCATAAATATATTAATTTTATCTAAATGTCTAGCTTTTATATTTTTATATAGTAATCTATTTTGATTTATCACTTTATCTTTTAAATCTTCAATTTGAGGTATATTTTTTAAGTTATTTTCTTCACGTTCCTTTATTCTTTTATCAATACATTTATAATTTTTATCATTATAGGGACTACCAGCTACAATATGATTATCTATATTAGTTTCAAATAATTTATCAATATTATTACAAAATAAAATATCATAATCTAAATATAATCCTTTTTTAATTTCTGGAAATAAATCATTAATATAGAATCTACTCCAATTAGCATAATTAAAAAAAACTACTTTTTTTAATTTTTTTTCTCTTTTTTTCTTATCGTGCCACATTGTAATTGTATATTGATTAATTATATTTTTAAATTCATCACTAGGAATAAAATATTTATATTTAATAATAAATTTTTTAGAAATTTTATTTATTATAGAAATAATATCTTTGTGTAAATTATCGTTATCTGGACTATATAATATAAAATAAAATACATATTCTTTAATATTGTGATATTTTTTAAATGTTTTGAATATAAATTCAGTCAAATTTACATATTTACTATCAATACAAAATATAATATTTTTAATATTTTCAGGCATTATATATATATTTATTAGTTATAATTAAATAAAAAAACTATAACGATATAATATAATTATGAATTGTAGTAATATTTATTTTGAAAATAGATTACCAATAAGAAAAAAGGGTTTAATTTCTTTCATAATAACAGAATTGTGTGTTTTAGGTGATTGTTACCAACCAGAATGTCATCATTGTTTTCCAGTTAAAGATTGTAAAAAACATAAACTATGTATTACAGATGGAACTTGTAAATTTATACCGATACCTAAAGAAAAATAATTATATAATATAAATGTATCATATTATATTTTGTTTAGATGAAAATTATATACATGTATTAAAAAATGTTTTAAAAACATTCAAAAAAACAAATAAAATAAAAAAATTCACATTAAATTTTGTAATTAGTGATGAAAAAACAATATTTACATGAGAAAATATTAAATATTGCTAATAAAATATCTTCTCGTTTTACCATACGATATAAATATTATATACCAACAAAAGATTTTAAAAAAACATTAGTAGAGTATGGAAATTTATTATTTTGCGATAAAGAACATATTAAAAAACAAAAAGTATATTTTAATTACGCAAATTGGAGTAGATTTCATATAATTGATTTATTTCCTGATATTAAAAAAGGATTATATTTAGACTTGGATATTCTATTCAATGCGAATATAGAAGATATTTTTAAAATAAACATTGATAATCATATTGTCGCTATAAGTCCATACAATAAAGGAAATAATAGTATAATCCAAAAAATAAGAAGTTTAGATAAACCACAAGATGTTTCAAAAGTTGATGCCTGTTTAAAATTTTTAGATATTAATAGAGAAGACTTGAATAATCAACATTATAATTGTGGGGTTATGTATTTTAATTTCGAATTATTAAGGTCAAATAATATTCAAAGTAAAGTAGAAAAATTACTAAATTATATGATTAAAAATCCAGAAATAAAAATGTCAGGTACACAAAATATTCAAAATGTTTTAATACCAAAATATAAAACATTTTCTATTGAATATAATTTTTTAATGTGGCAAAAAACTAATCGAAGATATAGAATAGTTCATTTTAAAGGAATTAAGATAAATGAAATGATTGAGGATGTCTATTACAAACATTATTATAATAGAATTATGGATATTAAAAATTAAATATATATTTATTATAATAAATAATGTTTAATCTAATATTTTGTCTTGATAAAAATTATATACCTTAAATTTTGTTATTTATGACCCATCTAAAAACTTACATAATCAAATATTAAAAATAGCAAATGGTATTTCTAAAAAATTTATTATTAACTATAATTATTTTGAACCAACTGATGATTTTAAAAAAATATTAGTAGAATATAGTAATGTATTATTTGGTGATAATGAAGAAATAAAAAAGAAAAGAGTATTTTTTAATTATTCTAATTGGAGTAGATTTCATATTATTAATTTATTTCCAGATATTAAAAAAGGATTATATTTAGATCTTGATATATTATTTTGTAATAAAATTGATGATATTTTTAAAATAGATCTTACTGACCATATAGTAGCAGTATCACATTTTAATAAAAATAATGAAAGTATAATAAAAAAAGTACAATCTTTACATAAACCAAATGAACCAGAAAAAGTAGAAAATTTTTTTAATGAATTTAATATAAATAGAAAGGATTTAGAAAATAAACATTATAACTGCGGAGTAATGCTTTTTAATTTTGAATTATTAAGAGAATTTAATATGATAGAAAAAGTAGAAAATGTATTAAAATATATGATTCAAAATCCTGAAATTAAATTAAATGGTACTCAAAATATACAAAATATTTTAATACCAAAATATAAGGTATTTTCGGTTGATTATAATAAATGGAGATACAAGAGTGTTAATTATAGTAAAACAAAAATAGTACATTTTAAAGGCATTCATACAAAAGATTTAATTGATAATGTAAAATTCAAAAAAACATTTAAAAATATTTTAAAAAAATAGTACTTTTAATTATATATGAAAATATATTGTGATTTTCAAATTCAACTAAAAAGAATTAATGATTTACTACAATGTAGTTTTAGACATAATTTATTAGAAGATATATCCTTTACAGATAAAATACATGATTGTGACTTGATTCTATTTTTGGTAAATAGTAGTAAATCATTAATAAATATTGACAAATTAGACAAGAAAAAAGAACAAATAGATAATAATGATATTATATATCAAATTAAATCTACTTGTAATGATAATATAAAACGAAAAGATTATTTTAAATATAATAAACCAATTATTTTACTTGAAAGACTTGATTCATCTGTAACTTGGATAAGAGGTTTAGAAAAATATAATAATATTATTGGTATTTTTAAAAATAGAATAGTTCGTGATAATAGTTATAATAATAAAAAATTATTTAGTGGTAGATATCATGCGAAACTAATAACTGATTCTTTATCAAAAAAAGATATTATTCAAGTGAGTAATAAAAGTAAAAAAAAAGTAGATTTAGCAACCCAATTTTTTAGTAAATTTAAAACATTAGATAAAATAACAGATGACGATTTTAAAAAAATTCATCCGGTATTATTTGATTTTATGAGTAGTCCCTTGTCAAATAAAATGAAATTTTACAAAGATATAAATAAAATAAATAATAATAATTTAGAAAAAGATATTGATGTATTTTGTGTTCATACAATAAGACCAGGTGTAATTGGAAAACACCGGTTAAAAGCAATTAATATTATAAAAAATATTAAAGATATAAGTTATAAAACAGATAAATGTTCAGAAGATGTTTATAAGAAAGATTTTGTAAATAGTAAAATATGTGTTGCTTGCTGGGGTTTTGGAGAGTGGACTCATATGGATGGTTATGCTATGTATTCAAAAACAATATTAATAAAACCAAATACCGATTATGTTTATATGGATCCGGATTTATATAATTCAAAAAGATATATACCTTGTAAACCAGATTTTAGTGATTTAGAAAATATTATTAAAGATATTTTGAATAATTATAGTAATTATCAAAATATGTTAAATGATAATTATAATTTTATAAAATCAATAGATGATATCCATTATACTAAAAAGTTTTGGACTAAAATAAAACAGGTTTATATTGATAGTAAAAAATAAATATTATTATAATGGGATTAGGAGGTAATTTAATGTGGACGGCTCTTGCTAGAGAGATTTATAAAAAGAAAAAAAACCCTGTTTTATTTATTGGGAAAAAAAATAAGATATTAGACTATGATATTTTTAAACACAATCCATATATTACTTTTAATAAAAAAGAAGACCACGTTAAAATTAATTTAGTTTTATCAAAATTACCAGAACAAATTACTAAAACTGAATGGAATGTTGATAGGCATACAATAGTATCTAGATGTGAACATTTTAAAGTTAAAAATCCAGAAATTAAATGTGATTTATTTTTTTCAAAAAATGAGGAAAATAAAATAAAAAAAATAGTTGAAGATTTACCAGATAATTTTATTGTAATAGAACCTCATGCTAAAACATCCTGGTGTGAACATAAACAATATCCACTTGAAAAATGGCAAAAAATAGTAGACTCCTGTTACAAAGATATACCGATAGTTCAAATGAGTTTACCTGGTAAAAAAGTATTAAATAATGTAATTGATATATCTAGTAAAATAAATAATTTTAGAGAAGCATGTTTACTAATAAAATATTCAGAGTTATTTATTTCAACAGAAGGTGGATTAATGCACGGGTGTAATGCTATTAATAAAAAATGTATAATTATTTTTGCGCCACTATTTCATCCTAAATATACTAAATATGAAAATGTAATTGATATTTGGGTTAGAGATGATTCGCATTATAATTGTTTTAAGGTTGGTAAATGCTTACAATGTAGCGAATTAATGAAAAATCACAATGAAAATATTGTAATTAATAAATTATTATTTCATATAAGACCATATTATTCAGGTAGTCCAGTATTAGACTATTAAATTTTAATAATTTTGGTAAGACTTTACTTCTCTTATCTTACAGTTTGTTATTTTATTTATTTCTAATTTAATCTCGGCTCTTTTATCATTATTTATGTAAACACTTCTTGCTAAATCAATAAATTCTTGATCAAATAATTTATTTTTTTCTTTTTCTCGTAAATTATCTTCGATAGACCATAATTTTAAATTAACATTTTGTAAATCTAAAATTAAATTATCAATATTATTTCTATCTTTAAGTTCTAAAACAAATCTTTCTAATTTATTTTTTTCTTTATTTATAAATTCAAGTTTATTAACATCATTAATTTTAATCTGTTTAATACATAAAATAGTATATTTATCTATTAATTCTCCATTTGATACATTTATATTATACATTAATCAAATTTATAAAAAAAAATAAATTTACAAACTCATTTTAATCAGTGGAATTATTAATATCTACTGGATTTATAGGATTAGGTCTACCTGATGATTTTTTAATCTCATCACCGTAAATTAATGTTTCTATATTATCGTTATATAAATAGGCAATTTGTGAAAAAGTACTTTGATATGTAGCAATAAAAATTTTATTTTTTGAAAGTAACAATAAACTTGCCATATCATTTTCTTTCCAAGATAAATCTTTACTTTTTTGATAAAATATAATTTTATTACCAAATATTTCTATTAGTTGTTGATTGTATTTAGAATTATCACAAGAAATAAAAAAATTTACCTCATCATTAGATTCTTTAATTAATTTATTCATATGATAAATATATGTGTCTAAAGTAAATAATTTACGTCTTCTTTTAGCATGACTATTATTTGTTTTTGTATTTGTTTCACTATCCCAAGTACGAATATGTACGGATACTGTATTTTCATTAAAATAATTACTAAAATTATTAACATACGAAAGGATATGGTCTTTAATTAATAATTGTTTTAAACCATGCTTATAAATTTTTTTAATATTTTCATCTAACCAAAATAATCTAAATTTAAAAAAAATATCTATTTTAATATTTTTAAATTTACTATTTGGTTTCACACGATTATTTTTAAATAAAATATTAAAATTATTACCTTTTTCGGCATCTGCTTTTATTGTATTTATTTTAATAAGGTTATTTAAGTTTTTACTATAAAAAAATAAGAAATCGCATATAAAATTACATAATCCTTTATCAGTATTTCTAAAATAAATCATTATATATTATCAGTTTATATATATATATAAAATTATAAACTAAATTAATGAAGATTTTATTTACATTAGAACCCCAAGATAAAGCAATGGGTGGTGGGAATTTTTTTGTAGAAAATTTTATTAAATTTTTAAAATCTAAAAATCATAATATAGTTTTTAATCTTGAAAAAGAAATAGATTTAATATTTATTATAGATCCAAGAAAAGGAAAATTTAAAAAATATTCAATAGATAATTTTATTGAATATAAAAAAAATAATCCAAATGTTAAAATAATTCATCGCGTGAATGAATGTGATATAAAACGTGAGAAATCTATTAATATTGAACCAAAGTTGCTTGAAACTATGAAAATAGCAGATAAAGTAATTTTTGTTAGTAAATGGTTGGAAGAATATTTTATTACTAAATACAAATTAAAAATAAACTCTACAGCTATTTTAAATGGTTGTAATAGAGAACATTTTTTTCCTAAAAATAAAAATTTATCAAAAAAAATTAAAATTGTAACTCATCATTGGTCTGATAATTATTTAAAAGGATTTCATATTTACAATAAAATAGATAAATTATTAAAAAAAAAAAACAATTTTGAATTTATTTATATTGGGAGATATAATAAGGATTATAATCCAAAAAGAATTAATTTAATATCTCCAAAAAAAGGATTAGAATTAGGTTCATTATTAAGAGATTGTGATATTTATTTAACAGCAACACAAAATGAACCCGGTGCTATGCATTATTTAGAAGGTATTTCTTGTGGTCTACCTGTATTATATTGTACTGGCGGTGGTGGTGTACAAGAAATCTGTTGTAAATATGGAGAAGAGTTTTCAGATATTGATACTTTTATTGAAAAATTAGACTTAATAAAAAATAATTACGATAATTATGTTAATAAAATAGATTATGAATATCTTAGTTCAGAAAGATGTTGTCAACAATACTATGATGAAATTATTAAATTAATATAAATTATTAAAACCGACCTTTCTATTTTCTTCAAAAGGATAATTATATTTTTTAAATAAATTATAAATTGGTGCTTTATAATTTTTATTTTTAAGTTTGGAATCCAACCATAAATATTCTTGAACTACCATTTTATCAAGAAATGGATATCTATTTTCAATACCGTGACTTCCACCAATAATTTCTTCTTTCATCAAAAGACATTCTCCGATACCAGAATAAAAACTTTTCCAAGGAAATATTGTAGATAAATCTGTTGGAAATTTTCCACCAAAACAACTATGTTTTTTTATTCTCTTGCCATTAAATCCATAATCTGAAATAATTTCATCAGCACCTTGTCCTGATAAATTAATAATATATTTTTCATCTCTTGCTTTTTTATAAATAAAACTACCTCCTATTGAGGCATCATCATTTAAAACATAGTAAGGTTTTTTTTTTGGGAAACCTTTAAAATCACAACAATTAGAATTATTTAAATTTTTAAATTTTTTTTCATCCTTTTTCGTAAAATCGTATTTAAAATGGTCTCCTTTGTGTAATTTTAATCTTTTATTTATAACATCTTGATTTTCCTTTCCCATAATGGTATATGTTTTATATTTTTTATTTAAATTGTTTAAAATACAACAAATTAAACCGCTATCATAACCGCTACTTAATGATACAAATATATTTTTCTCGGCATTAGCACGTTTTTCAACAGCATTAATAAAAGCTTTATTCCAATCATCATAATTTTTTTTATGTTGGTTTAAATCAAATTTATAAACAAAAGTTCTATCTTCTATATTAAAATTATCTAATTTAATTTTAATAACTGTATTTGCTTCTAATTTTTTTATATTTGACATTTTGTTTTTTACAATACAAGATTCGTATGTGCTTACCATAAAATTATTACTTTCTAAACAATAAAATAATGGTTTAGTAGAAAATACATCAGTACTTAATATTAATAAATTTTTATTAAAATCTAAAATAGCAATCGCAAATTCACCATCTAAATGTTTTGAAAAATCTATATCATATTTTAAATACAGGTCAATTATACAATCTCCATCAGATTCATAATCTTTATTTATATTTTTATAATTATATATTTCCCCATTGAATACACAAACAATATTATTTTTTTCAAATGGTTGCTCTTTATATTTACCAGTAATATGTAATAAATTGTGTATAAATGTTATATCATTTATTTTTTTGATAACAGTTTTATCTGGTCCTCTTTTTTGAGTATGAAAATTTATTTTTTTTAAATCATTATTTACTATACTGAGTATGTTAAAACTACACATTATTATTATAATATATATATATATATATGATAATTTCAACTAATAACGGTGGTTTATCAAATAGAATAAAATCATTAGTTTCAGTTATTCGATACTCAAAAAAATTTAATACTGAATATAAAATTAAATGGGATATATTATCATCATACAAAAAAAATAGTCATATTTTAAATTGTCCATTTAATATTTTATTTAAAAATAATATAATTTTAACAAAAAATATAAAAAGTGAAAACGATATATATTATTCAAGTCATTGTTTAAAGATATTTGATGATGATAATTTACCAGAAAACTTTAATAATTTTAAATCTAAATGCTCCCGTAAATTTGTTAAACCTTCAAATAAAATAGTAGATTTTATGTATAATAAAATACCCCAAAAAATAAAAGATGAATATATAGAGTGTTTTAAAGAATTAAAATTAAAAGAAGAATTAGAAAATGAAGTTAATAATTTTAGTAATTATTTTAATGATAAAACAATTTCATTACATATTAGATCTTGGAATAGACCAAATGAAAAAGGTAGAAGTTGTTTACATAATTTAAATAAATTTGAAAACGAGATGAATAAATATGATAAAAGTTATAAATTTTTCTTAGCAACAGATTCTATAAATACACAAAAAATCTTAAAAAAAATATACAAAAATCGAATTTTAACATATCCAAGAAAAACAGATTTAGATAGTAGTAGATCAAATTCTAAAGGTATTCAGGAAGATTTAATTGAATTGTATTTATTATCAAAAAATAAAATTATAATTGGTAGTTATTTTAGTACCTTTACCGAAGTAGCTTGGTGGTTAGGTGGTTGTCCAGAAAATATAAAAATAATATAAATATATTTATATTGTATGATTGTAGCAAATAATATTAATGGATTATCTAATAGAATTAAAACTATTATATCTGTGATAAGATATTCTAAAAAATTTAATATTGAATACAAAGTATATTGGCAAATACTAAGTAAATATAGAAAAAATAACCATATTTTAAATTGTCCATTCTATTTATTATTTAAAAATAATATCGAAATTAAAAAAATAAAAAAAATTAAAGAAACTGATAAAATACATACTACTGATAAATTATTAATTTTTGAAAATGATGAAATACCCGATGATTTCAATAAATTTTAAACAAATTGTAAAAAAATAAATAACATATACAATAAAAAGTTTATTGATTTTATGTATAATGAGATACCACAAAAATTAAAAGATGAGTATAAAGATTATTTTAAAGAATTAAAATTAAAAGAAGAATTAGAAAATGAAGTAATTAATTTTAGTAAAAATTTTGATGATAAAACTATTTCTTTACATATTAGATCTTGGAATAGACCACATGAAAAAGGAAGAAGTTGTTTACATAATTTAAGTCAATTCGAAAATGAGATAGATAAATATGATAGTAATTTTAAATTTTTCTTAGCAACAGATTCTTCGAAAGTAAAAAAAAATTTAAAAATAAAATTATGATTGGTAGTCATTATAGTAGTTTTACAGAAGTAGCCTGGTGGTTAGGTGGTTGTCCAGAAAATAAAAAAATATTATAAATATAAATATATATGAAAAAAATTGCTATTTTAATTAGTGGAAATAATGATAATAAAATAAATAAAAAAAAAATATTAGCAGGATATGATTTTGAAAACAATATGAGAATTTTACGATATCAATTTGAAAAATATTATGAGGTTGATTATTATATTGTTATGAATAAACAAATAGATTTAAATATATTTGATAATAAAGTTAAAAAATTTAAAATATTACCCGATACACAAATAAAAGCACAAAATGAGTATGGTTTTTCAAAAAGACATCTCTTAAAAAAAATAATAAAAGATACCGAAAAAGAAAATTATGAATTTTATTTATACGTGAGAAATGATAGAATTTTAGTCCCAAATGGATTTGGTCTATGGACTAGAACAGTGAAATACGAAGAGAGTGCGGGATGGAAGCGTGTACATATGATGGAAAAAGAAGATTATTACAGACATTTTAAATTTAAAGATAGCATAAATTTAGATTATATTTATTGTATAAGTTATGGGTATAAAACACATATAAGTCAAGCAGACTTAATATGGGATGGATTGTGTTTAGGTAATTATGAAAATATTAATATTTTTTTGAATTTTGATTGTAATAAATTTGATTATAATAATACTAAAAAAAAATTAACAAAAAAATTAACAAAAAAATTAGAAATACTAAATAAATTTGCTAACTATCCAGAATATCGTATGAAACAATATCTTGATAAAAATAATTTACAAATAGAATCTATTGATAAAATTAATGATATTCCTGATATTGATGAACATTTACAAATGATATCAAATCCAGGTTATGCTTAACAAATTATGTAATAGATAAATTTATATAAGATAATTTAGATTATTGGAAAGATAAAAAATGAAATAATCTAAATAAATTTAGCTGAACCCTGGTAGAAAGATATACCTCCTCCAACTATTTTTTCATCATAATTTTTATTTTTTTGTAATTTATGAATTTTACTAAAATAATCAATAGGTTTAAAATTACCATCAATATCTATCCAATCTTTTCTATTGTGATAAACTGTTTGATGTAAATGAATTGCTCGTAAATCTTTATTTGGACAAACAACAATATAATTATTTTTTTTAAATAAATATATAAATCTATTTTCAGCACCTAAATGATTTACTTCATAATTAAAATCATTAATCATCTCATTTTTAACAGGTGATGTAAATACAAAACCATCAAAAGTAACCCCGTAAATACCTTTTGGTGTTTTAAATTGTCTATTACATTTACAATGTAACTTTTTATTACATTTTTTAGGATGATGTGATACAAGTGGATACATATGATTTTTTTTATAATTAAATATACCAAAATCATCTGTTACATACATATCTGCGTGTAGGTAAACACAAGTTTTATCTTGTAAATTAGTATTAGCATATTCTAAAACATCTTTATAAGTTATTCTTTTTTTTAATGGATACATTATAACTTTGTTGTTAATTAGTTTTTTAAAATACTCATAATCTTCATCTGATTCATATAAAAAGTGAATTTTTGATACAAATTTGTTTTTCATATTTTTTTTAAAACATAAATTAATTTCTTTTTGTCGTTCTTCTTTATTTTGGTACTTAACCTTAAAATATTGAGTTATAATTTCAATCATTAAATAAAATATAATAAATAATTTATTTAAAAAACGTATCTTTTATAATACTGTAATATTTATGATTTTTTATTATTTTAATTTCTTCATTATTATATTCTTTCATATATAATTGTTTTTTATAATAATTTATTTTTTTATTATCAAACTTACCTGAGCATTCAACTTTATTTCTAACAATTAATGTTTTTTCTATTTTAAAATTAATAAAATTTTCTATTTTTTTTACAAATTCTGAATTTACATCTTCTCCATATTTAAAAAACTCTTCATAATTTATAAATAAAATTTTATCAATATTATCATTCTGTAATAAATACCATTTATACATATAATTAAAATAATCATCAACAAAATCTAATTTATTTTTTTTTTCCCATCTACAAATGGATGGTAACCAAGAAAAAATATCTTTATAAACAACAATGTATTTTGTCTTATAATCATTTACAATTATATTTTTTTTATAATTTTTGTTATATTCTTCAAATGTTATTCTATCTAAATCATTCACTGAATTAATTAATAATTTACCGTTTTCATTAACTAAATCAATACGACAGTGTTTCCATAAAATACTATCTTTGTTCCAATTTCTAGGATCAATTTTAGCTGACATTTTTCCTAAATTAAAATTATCTTTTAAATAAGAATCTATTACATTTGTTCCAGAACGTTTGTGTCCGTATAATTGATAAGGAAACATTTATAAGTAATTAGATTTTTTTATTTATTTAATCGTTTACATTTACGTTTTTGTTTTATTTTTAATTTACTTGTCTTTCTAGTTTCTCTAGTTTTAAATTTGGAAAAATATAATTATGTAAATATTCAAAAAAGTTAGACTCGCGCACATTCCATATACTATTTAAACATTTTTTTAAAAACAAATCTCTATCATAATTATTCATATTTAATTCTTCAATTTTATTTAATGGAATAGATATCGGATATCCTATATTTTGTTTAAAACAATGAAATGGAATACCATTCTTAAATAATTCAAAACACACAGATGAACTTGAAAAACAAACACCAAACCAACAATTATTTACATCATCATTTATATTTTTATTCTGTGAAAATATTACATTTTTTATTTTCGATACACTTAATAAATGTTCTAATTTTTTTTTTATTCCTTGTTTAGTTTTAGGATGAAATCTTACAATAATTTTTCTGTTAGTATATTTTTGAATGTTTTTTATTGTTTTTTTATTAAATGATTAATTTCATTTATATTATTACAATTAACAGATGACCATACAACAGACTTATTTTTAATATTATTTAAACAAATGAGTATATGACTTCCAGTTTTACGAATATCTTTTATTTGTATTTTTTCTAATTTATTCTCTAAATTATTAATTGGTTTTGATAAAAATCCTAAATATTTACCTTTAGGTGGTCTTATACCATTTAATATGATAAAACTACCTATATTTTTAATTGAACTAGAATCAATACATATACAATTAATATTTAATTTTCTGTATTTGTCTACAATAGTATTATCTATTCCTTGAGTAATAACAATATATAAAGTAGTATCTACATCCCGGGATGATTGTTTAATAATGTTATATTTTTTTGTAAATTATTTTCGTTAATATAATTATTAAAAGCGTCTATTATTAATTTCTGTGTCCACCATTTATGACCTCGTGGATATACTCCTATTTTCATTTAATAAAGTCTAGAAAATATTAATTTAATCTAATTAATTTTAATGAAATATTTAAAAGATATTAATTATTATGATATAGATAAAGGGATAGAATATTTACAAAAAAATAAACTTAATTATTATCCAAAAGATGATTCTATTATAATTTATCATGTTTATTGGTATGGTGATATTACTAGAAAACAGTTATTACCTATTAAATCATATTTAAAAACACAAGATTTGAAAAAAACAGTATTATGGGTTTGGTTGGACTTTGAAACTTACTCAGAAAAAAATATTAATTTAATACCAAAACATAAAAATATAGTAGTTAAAAAGTATATTCCTAATAATGAAGCTAAAAACACTTTCTTTGAAAATAAAAAATTTATTAGTGATAAAAAATATATTAAATTTAGAAGTGATATAGCCAGATTACTATTTTTGTATAATTATGGGGGAGTTTATTATGATTTAGATATGATATTGTTAAAAGATTTAATGCCATTATTAGACCTAGAATTTTGTTATTCGTGGTCAGATAAAAATAGAGGTAATAATGGAATACTAAGATTAAAAAACAATAGTAAGAATTGTGAACAAATATTAAAAAAATATACTCATAAAACACCACAATGTGTAGGTACAAATAAAGTTATATTTACAAATGACTTGAATATATATTGTCTTCCGTCTGTTTTATTTGATCCTGTTTGGATATTAAATGATAAAAAATTAAAAAGTAAATATGGTAATTTAAATAAATTTGACAATTTTTTTAAAAACACAAAAGAAAATATAAATACATTTTTTGCTAATGAAATATTTGCCTATCATTGGCATTCAAGAAATAATAATAAAATAGAAAAAGATAGTTATTTTAATCAATTCGAATTAAAATTTAAGTAAATATCATAAAACTTCATTGATTTTATTTATTAAATCAATTAAATTATTTCTATTATCATAATTTTGTTTTAATTTTAAATCTAATGGTTGGCAACAACCAAAATCAATTAAATATATTTTATTATCTAGAATACAAATATTAGTTAGCGCAATATCAGTATTATAAATATTTTCTTTTACCAAAGCTTCATTTATTTTTATAACCTGGTCTTTCCAATCTTTAGGTACTTTTACTTTACGCCCTTTTTTACTTCTTAAAGAACTAAGATTTTTCCCACAATAAGTCATAGAAAAAGAATAATCTTTTGGATTTTCAGAAATTATTTTTGGAAAATGTTCGTATTTTGATAATTTTTTTAAAAGTTCTATTTCATTATTATATAATACTTTTAACGGTTTACCACATACACAATTTCTTGGACCTAATCTATGTCTTTCATTTTTTGGTAATGTAGCATAAAATTGTTTTGTTACAATATTATTCATGATATATACTTTCGCAGTTCTACTTTTAATTTTTATCATATTATAATAATTTATATTTAAATAAAAATTATTAATCTAAATATATTATATTTTCTTTTTTAGTCACGTCCATTGGGTCTAATTTAGAATAATCATAATCTTTTATTCTAAAATTAGTCCACTTTGCAGCATATGGTCTCTTTTTAGTTAAAAATCCTGATAAAGCAGATAATGTACCACCAGCATCAATATATATTGCCTGATGAAAATCCTTAAATTTACAAGCTATATATAATTTTGAAATACCTATACCAAATAAAAATATTTTTCCTTTTGAATTACTTAATTGTTTTTTTATCGTTTCTTCTAATGTTTTAGGTTCATTACAACTTAATTTTTCAGGAACACTTATATAATCTGTAAAATAATCTATTCCCAAATATTCTTTATATTTACTATAAGTCATTAGTTTTTTTATTACTTTTATCTTTTCTTCTCCTCCAATTAAACCAATTTGATTTTTAAAATTTTTAAAAATCCATTTGTTTAAAACTATAGCATAATGAAATTCCATAGGATAATCTATTTTTTTATTTCCATAAATTGATTTATATAATTCATTCATTTTACCTCCAGACATTACAGTTAAATGAGAAGCAAATTTTTCACATTTTAAAGAGTTTTCATAAAAAGGTTTTACAAAATCTTCTGTTAATTCATTTGATACATGTCTTATTCCAACATTTCCTACTTTTTCCCTTCTTAAAAACCAAAATTCGCCATCATATACTCTTAATAATACTTTTGAATTTTTATCATTTAATAAATAACTTTTAAACTTTTCAAAATCTTCTTGATACTTTGGCCAAGTTTTAGGATTTTGATAAGCTTTATCTTTTCTATTACCATTTATATCTTTAGTTCCTGGTAAATCATATAATTTTAAATTTTTCGTTTTCATATAATTAATTTATAAATCTAATATTTATATATGGAACCTTGGATGAACAAAGATGATATAAAATTGTTTTATAAATATTTAGATACTTGTTCAAATTATTTTGAATTTGGGTCAGGTGGAAGTACCTATCAAGCATTATTAAGAGATAATATAAAGTTAATATATTCAATTGAAAATCATAAACCATATTTTATTGAACTTTATAAAAAATTAAATAATTTAAAAATTAATTTAGATAAATTAAATTATATTTTAATAAATATGAAAACAAAGGATAAAACAACAGGACACCCACATAAAAATTCTAAATATGAAGAATGGATTAATTATAGTAGATATTTAAAAAATATGAATAAAGAAATTTCAAAAGAAATAGATTTTATTTTAATTGATGGAAGATTTAGAGTAGCATCATTATTAAACAGTTTTGAAGTAATAAATGATGATACTTTTATAGCTTTTGATGATTTTTATGGTTCATCTCCTCCAAGAGCTCAATATTATCATATTGTTTTGGATTATTTTGATATTATTGAAAAGGGTGATATATTAGTCATTTTAAAAAAGAAAAAAAATATAAAACCTCCAGAAAAGGATATTATTTTAAAATATGAAAAAATTTGGCTGTAAATATATCAAGTATATCCAATATGTTTTTCACTTAATTTATCTATAATAAAAGTATCATAATAATCATTTTTATTTTTATTATTAAACATAGATATTCTTTTTTTAGCATTGAACATTATTAATAGTTCAATACAATATAATAAATAATTATCTTTTTTTGATATATCTTCAAGAAAAGGATATTCATTATAAAATTTACAATTAAAATATTTTTTTAATTTTAATAGTTCATTTTTGTAATCATATATATTGTACATTTTTTTAATCTTATCATTAAATCTCATACATGACTGTTTTTTAATTTTTTTTAAAAGATTTGTCATTATATAAACATTTTTACTTTCACTAATAGATTCAATCTTATTTTTAATACTTGATGTTGATATTTTACTAATGTAATCATATTTACCACCAAATTTTTTATCATTTATTAAATAATCACCACTTCTAATATGAACACAAGTATAATCATTTAAATTTAATTCTAAACTATTATATTTTTCAAAAATATTTTTATGAAATGGTAAAAAAACTTTAATATTTTTATCATTGGAAAGTTTATTTTCATTAATCCATCCTGATAAAACTTCTGGTAAATAAAAGGGTTTTATTTCTACAGGTATTGTATTCATATTAAGTTTTGGATCTTTATACAAACTTCCATTTTTAGTTTCCTTAGTTTTATATAAATCTAAAATTTTAATTAATTTTTTATCGATTTCAGAATCATTTAAAATAACTTCAAATTTTTCATCATTAATAATTAAGTTTGAATAATCAAGATATTCACTAAAATTTGTTTTTATAAATTTTCCTAAATTATGTAAAGCTTCTAATTTAAAAGTTGGTATAATTGGTATATAATTATTTTTATACGCATATAAAATTAATGTAAATAAATTAGAAAAGTGATGACCAATACCAGCAGGACTTAAATTATATTTAAAATTAAATTTAATATATTTCATATATATATATATAGATGTTTAAAAATATAATCCTTGTTTCAACTGGGATATTTCAACCATATTTAATTATTAATTGTAAACAGTTAATAAAATTAGGTTTTAAAAATATTTATATTATTACAGAAAAAAAATACTTTAATAAAGTACCTAATAATAATAATATCCATTTAGTTGATTCTTCTATAATAAACTTAAAATATTTTGATAAAAAAACTAAACTAGATAAAAAATTTAGAAATGGATTTTGTAATAATACATCAAAACGACTTTTTTTCGTTTATGAATATATGAAAATGAATAATCTTAAAAATGTTATTCATTTAGAAAATGATGTTTTACTGTATAGTGTTATGAACTATAATTTTGATGAAAAAATATATATTACCATGGATTCAAAAAATAGGTGTATTCCAGGAATTATATATATTCCAAAATATGATTTATTTACAAAATTGATTGAAAATTATGATTTTACAAAAAACGATATGATTAATCTAGCAAATTTCTACAATAATAACAAAGATATTGTGAAGACATTTCCAATTATTGATAACAGCTTAGATAAATGTATTTATAATGAAAATTTTCAAGAATTTAATAGTATTTTTGATGGAGCAGCGATTGGTCAATATTTAGGTGACGTTGATCCAAGAAATATAGCTGGTGATTCAACCGGATTTGTAAATGAAACTTGTGAAATAAAATATGATAAATACAGGTTTAAATGGGTGAAAAAAGGAAATAATTATTTCCCTTATATAGAAATTAATAGCAAGTTAATACCTATTAATAACCTTCATATACATTGTAAGAAATTGGAAAAATTTAAAATAAAAAATCCGGTTGAAAATAAGTATATTAAGAAATACGTGAACACTTTCATAACCGGTGAAAAAATACAATTCTCATGTGATCATTTCGTTGGTACTGATAAAGATTTCAGATTCAATCCAAATGTTGCTCAATATAAAAATAGATTTATTTATCTTGGTAGTAATTCAAATCTTGATAATAAACCATTGATATTTTGTTATACACATTTATTGGACAATATTGACAAATTAGTAAGAACATTAGAAGGGCTGCAAAATCCATTCAAAATAGTATTACACAATAGCGATGGGTCATTTAATAGAAAAGACTTAATTTTATTCGAAAAACTACCTTTATTACAACGTATATACACCCAAAATATGAATGTTGAACATAATAAAGTTTTTCCTTTACCAATTGGTTTAGCTAATTCCCAATGGACACATGGTAATTCTAAAATACATGAAGAAATTTATGATATGCCTATTGAAAAATCCAAGGAAATATATTTTAATTTTAACAAAAATACCAATAAAGAAAAACGCAATAAATGTTATAATGATATTATAAAAAAGGGAATTAAATGGAATGGTAATTTCCCATATAAAGAGTATTTAATTGAATTGAAGCGACACAAATACGCGATATGCCCAGAAGGAAATGGTATAGATACTCATCGATTTTGGGAATGTTTATATATGAATACAATACCAATCTGTTTGAAAAATAAAGTAACCACGTATTATAAGCAATATTTTCCTATAATTTTATTAAACGATTGGCAAAAACTTGATGTTAGCAAGCTATCATATTCGGCAATTGATTATCAATATTTAGATATGAAGTGGATTATTAAACAAATTAAAATTATAAACTTCGAACGATCAAACTTAAATAAACCAAAACATCATAATCATATAGAAATATTTACAAAAATATATGAAACAAATGAATGGGGAAATAATCAACATAAAAATTATAATGGTTCATCTGGTGGAGGGTCAGAATCTAACCTGGAATATAATAATTTTATAATTTCGTTTATAAGAAAATACAATATTGACACGGTTATTGATCTTGGATGTGGTGATTGGAAAAGTTCCTGGCAAATATATAACAAACTAAATGTGAAATATTACGGTTATGATGCTTATAAAGATGTAATAACAAATCACATAGAACAATATCCACAATATAATTTTTATCATTTAGATATATTAAACAATTATCAAGAAATAAAAAGTGGAGATCTATGCATTTTAAAGGATATACTACAGCATTGGACGTGTAAGGAAATTGAATATTTTTTGGATAAAATTCAGGACAAGTTTAAGTATATTTTAATATGTAACAGTAAGAATCAAACATCTGATTATCAAGACGAGCCGTTTCGATCAAGACCTTTGAATGTAAAATATTACCCGTTAAAAAAATATAATCCCAGTATTGAATTAGAATATTCTACTAAACAATTATCTATTATAAATAATTTTCCCCTCAAAAAATATTCTTTATCGCGTGTAGATAGTAAAAATGAAAAATTGGATTTAAAATTAGACAAACTATTTAATCATAAAAGAAATGGGATTTTTATAGAATTAGGAGCAAATAATGGCTTGAATCAAAGTAATACCTATTTTTTTGAAAAGGTGCGCAATTGGACTGGTATTTTAATTGAACCTTCACTATCAGCGTACAAAGAATGCAAAATAAATCGACCAAACTCCAAATGTTATAATGTTGCTTGTGTTTCTTCTGATTATAAAAATGAATATGTAGTTGGAGATTTTAATGGTAGTTTAATGTCATCCGTTAATGGTAATAGGAATAATTCAAGAAATTTAACTAAAGTAAAAGCATCCACCTTAATGAATATTTTAGACAGTGCATTATCAGATAGTACAATTTCAATAGACTTTTTATCACTTGATACAGAAGGATATGAGTTAAAAATACTAAACGGACTGGACTTAAAAAAATATAGTCCAAAATATATATTAATAGAAATATATAAAAACCAATATACAAAAATAGAAAACTATTTACTATCTAATGGATATGTTTTACATAGTAATTTTACCAATTACAATAAGAAATCTTATCCACAATGGGATGGAACTCATAATGATTATTTGTTTGTTTTTAAAGGAAATACCAATAATTTACAAAAAGTAGAAAAGTTAGTTGACTCATTTTTTCATAAAAGTAATAAATTTACATCTAATGAAACAGTTGCATACTATCCTGATGGAACAATAGTTGCAGGGGGTTTTCCAAAATCAAATACATTTTACAGACATATTTGCTATTATACAATTAAAGAAGCACTAATACATTTGATTAAACAGAATAAATCTGAATATACTATAGTTGAAACAGGATGTGCAGCCCCTGGAACAAAAAGTACTTTACTTTGGGATAAATTTGTTAATACATTTGGAGGAAAAGTTATATCTGTAGATTTAAACCAAAAAGCGGTTGATGAAACAAATGCACTCACCAGTAGTAAAACTACCGTATATTATTCCGATTCTCTCAAATTACTACCAACCTTAACGGAAAAGATAGATTTTTTATATTTAGATTCTTATGATATTAATTTTCTTAATCCTAAACCTTCTGCTGATCATCATCTAAAGGAATTTTATTGTGTGAAGGAACTATTGAACTATAATTGTATTATTTTAATTGATGACACACCGCTATCTCCAGAATGGCTAGATGGTGGAAAAAGAAATAGTTTATATAAAAAGTTAAAATATCATTTTAATCCAGATATGGCGGGTAAAGGATCTCTTGTAAATCATTATTTATCACAATCGACATCTGAAAAAATTGACCATAAGTATCAAGTATTATGGCAATTTAAAAACTTTCCAAAAAATTTATTTGATATTGTTATAACAGTTGGACCAAATGACAAATCAGTTATTGAACAGCAAATAAAATACACACAAAAAAATATTATTGGATATAGAAATATTTATTTAATTTGCTATGATCCATCAATTGTTATTGATGGTTGTATAACAATAAACGAAAAGATTTTTCCTTTTAATATGGAAACAGTTGAAAAATATCATGGTAAAATAAAAAGAAATGGATGGTATTTACAGCAATTATTAAAATTATATGCTGGAAAAATAATTACTGGAATTTTAGATAAATATTTAGTTATAGATAGTGATACATTTTTCTTAAAACCTACAAAATTTATAAAAGATAATAAATGTTTGTATAACTATGGCGGTGAGTACAATCAGCCCTACTTTATTCATATGGAAAAATTAGATAAAGAATTTACTAAGATGGATAAAGATAAGTCTGGAATTTGTCATCATATGATTTTTGAAAAAAAATATATAGACGAGATTATTTCTAGAGTTGAAAAAAATCATAATGATTATTTTTATATTGTGTTTTTAAAACTAGTAACTGATAGATGTAAAAGTTTATCAGGTGCGTCTGAATATGAAATTTATTTTAACTATATGCTAAAGTTTTATCCAAATAAAATAATAGTTAGAAAATTAAAATGGAGAAATACGGCAACTAAACCAGATAATCGCAATATAAAAAAAAAATTTAAAAAATTTGTTTATGTATCATGGCATTGGAGTATTCGACCCTAAATCTCCATATTCTTTATTTTATATAGTTTAATGTATCTCTTCGAACCGGTACCGTGACTATACTCATCGGTGAAAAAGTTTTAGCAGTTTTCATTTTTTCACATGATACTGTTATCTTTTCCTAGGAAATTTAAAAAAGGTGACAAAAACTTTTGGCCATGAGTATATCTACCATCTACCAATTGCATAGATTTAATCATCTTATCTAACAAGATAAATCCGTCTTTATTAGGATGCCCTCAATTATCTAAAACTTTTTTAGCAAAGTCGGCGTTTTAAATGTTCAAAGGTGTAAAATACTTCTCACAAAAGATCCACCACATTTAGGTGTATGAATAAAAGTTAAAGGGTGTTTTTTTTATTCCAGTTATTTTATTCCAGTAATTTTTATTATTTGTATTGTTCATTATATATATAGTATATATAATATTTTAAAATTACCAACATTTTAAAATAATGATGTTTTATATATTTCAATCGGCGTTTTAAATGTTCAAAGGTGTAAAAAAAAAAATCTAGAAATACTTATATGTATATTTTAAAACCGATGAATAATGGATTAGGAAAATAGAATTTATTGTATTATAAATATAATTTATGAAGCACTTTTAAATAATCAGGCTGGACCTTTTCAAAAATACTTTTTAATTCGAAAGTATTTTTGTTATTAATAAATTTTTTTAAATTATCATGTTTTAGTTTTTGTCTATTTCTAATACTTCCATAAATTTTAAAATTTTCATTTAAATTAAATAAATATTCTGCTAAATTTGATCCATCTACTCCTGAAACTCCAAATATTAAAATTAGTTTATAAATATATTAAAATCTATATGAATAATATATGAATAAAGTAGCATTAATAACAGGTATAACGGGACAAGATGGTTCTTACTTAACCGAATTATTATTAGAAAAAAATTACAAAATTTATGGTATTATGAGAAGAATTTCAAATATAAATACAGATAGAATTGATCATCTTGATATACAAAATAATAAAAACATTATTTTAAAATATGGAGATTTATCAGATACAAGTTGTTTAGTAAATATACTATCAGAAATAAAAAATACTAATTCAAAGATGGAAAGATTAGAAGTATATAATTTAGGTGCTATGAGTCATGTAAAAGTTTCCTTTGAAATTCCAGAATCCACCGCAGATATTAATGGTATTGGTTGTTTGAGATTATTAGAAGCTATTAGAATATGTAGACTTGAAGATAAAACAAGATTTTATCAAGCTTCTACTTCTGAATTATATGGAAAAGTACAAAATGATATACAAAATGAAAATACACCTTTTTATCCTAGGTCCCCTTATGGTGTTTCTAAATTATTTTCATATTGGATTACAAAAAATTATAGAGAATCGTATAATATGTTTTGTTGTAATGGTATATTATTTAACCACGAATCACCAAGAAGAGGAAACACATTTGTAACTAAAAAAATTACCACAGGATTAAATAAAATCTTAAAAAATAAAAATGAGAAATTAGTACTAGGTAATATATATAGTAAAAGAGATTGGGGTCATACTAAAGACTTTGTAAAAGGAATGTGGCTTATGTTACAAGCTGATAAACCAGATGATTATGTTTTATCAACAGGAAAGCAATATTCTATCAAAGAATTTATTGAATATGCTTTTTCACTTAAAAATTTTAATATTAAGTGGAAAGGCATTGGTGTAAATGAAATAGGATATGATTCACATACTAATAGAGAATTAATAGTAATATCATCAAAATATTTTAGACCATCTGAAGTAGATACTCTAATTGGAGATAATTCAAAAGCAAAAAAAGTATTAAATTGGGAACCTAAAATAACTTTTAAGGAACTTGTTGAAGATATGGTTAATTATGACTGTAGATAATTATATTTTATGATATATAATATTTCCATGACAGTCATTCCAATTTGTTTTTCTCCAATCTGGTTCATTGTTAAATTCACTTGATAATAAATATTTATACTTACTATCTATTTTAAAATTTTTTGATTCTAAAAATGTATTTATTTCATTTAATAAACAACTACCCGAGTAAAACATTTTTGTACTATATTCTAAATAAATATGTTTTACATTTGATAGTTCATTAAATCCTTTTAATATTTTTAATTCACTTCCATGTGTATCTAAAAGTAATAAATCAATATTTTGTGTACTAATATTATTTTCAATTAGTATATTTGATAATGTATTAGTACTAACAGTACAATGAGTTAATAAAAAATGCTATAACAAAAAGCAGTAATCATTATTTATTTGCTGTTCCTTATACGCCAAAAACTGATGCGATAGAACAATACTTTAACCAAGTAAAGACATATTTGAAAAAAGATAGAAATGTAGCAAATTTTCAAGAATTAGAAAAGAATGTAGAAAAAGCAATTAACAAAGTAAAACCAGAAAATTATAAAAATTATTTTGAATATGCTTATAATTTGAAAGAAGGGTATAAATTAAAAAGGAAATCATCAACAAGACGGAGAAAAATCAAAATATATAAAGTATAATTTACACATATTTAATATCGTGATGTGGAGAATTATAAACATTTATATCTAATTTTTTCAAATTATATTTAACAATATAACTATCCCATATATTATGTAAATTCGAAAAGTCATAGTCATCCATAATTAATATTGTTCCTTGTTTAGATAATCTATATGAATTTATAATATCGCTATCAGCAACTTCTGTGCTGTGTCCTCCATCTATATGTATTAAATCATAATTATCATTAATATTTTGTAATGTTTTTGTGCTATCACCAATTGTTATATTAATTCTATCGCCAAATGTTTCTTTCAACTTTTCATAACAAGGAATTGTATATTTATGCTCTCCTAAATCAAAGCAAGATATATGAATATTTGGATTACTTATAAGCATTAACAATGTAGAAAAACCAGAATTAAACCCAATTTCCATTACATTTTTTATATTTTTATTTAATACCAAATTACTTATATTTTTTGATTTATTTAAAAATACATTTGTATAATTAATTGTATGATGTGTCATAAATATATTTCCTTCTAATAATTCACCACAATTATGAATAATTGGTAATAAATTTGTATCAATATATTCTTTTGCTTTATTAATATTATTATTTATAGTAAAATCTTTTATATTATTCAAAAAAATAGTCATAGCATCTATTTTATGTTGATATACTCCTGGTCCTCCTGGGAAATGATGTATAACTTTATCACTATGAATATTATTATTATTATTCACAACAAGTGATTTAAAAATCTTATTATTATATAAATTATATTTAAATGCGTTATATACTATATAAGGTTGGTCATTTAGAGTAAAATTAGATGTGTCAAATATATCAATAGTTTTATTAAATAAATCTTTTATTTTTTCACAATTATTAAACAATAGTATACCACTTGTAAATGCTGTTTTATCATCATAATTATTTACTTCATTTCCAAATAATGATTTTCCCCAATAATCTATATTGCTATCAATTGTTCCTTCTTTTAATACATATAAAATATCTTCTTTACAGATATCAAATACTTTATTGATGTTATTTTTAACTAAAATATCTGTATCTAAATAAAGTATTTTATTGTAATTTACTACAGAAGGTAAATTAAAAATATTATATCGTGCCCTACACGCATTTCTTATATTGTTATATGTATCATTTATTTCAAATTTAATTTTTTCATTATTAAATAGATGACTTTGTTTAATCATCTTCATAAATGGTGTAGTTGTATAAACTAATATATCAGTATTGTCATCTAAATTGCCATAGATAAATATACTTTCTAACAAAAGGAAAAACATATCAACGTATTTTTCTTGGTTAAATACACAGGCAAAAATACAATTCATATAATAACTAATGATATAATAAATAATTAAAATAAACTAATAATTGTCCCATTTTAAATATTCAAAGGTGTAAATTCATTAATAAATTTTAAAAAAATACTCATAATCATTTTTAATAGTTTTTTTTAATTTTATAATATTATAAATATTTTTATAAGATAAATTAGTTAATTGAGTAAAATTATAGTAGGGATGATAATTAATATTTTTTTCAATAACATTTTTTTTTGATAAAATATACTTTTCGTAATATTCTATTATATGAATTGAATTTAAAATATCGTACTTTTTATTTAAACTTAATTTAACTAATAATTCTTCTGATTTTAAATTTCCATATTTACCTTTTCCTCCTATACTACTTGTTACTAAGGTACATCCATTAAATAAAGCTAAATTTACAATATCTATAGAATTACTATTAATACCAACTACTATATCTGTATTTAAAATATAACTATATATTTTATGTAAAAATGGTAAAAAATTATGATCATTAAACATTCCGTTATCTTCTAAAATAATGCTCTTAATAGTAAATTTATCTATATAATTTTTTAATTCATTAATACTGTCATTATAATTTACTGATAATAAATACTTATTACAATTATGTTTTAATTTTTTTAAATTAGCAAATGAAACTTTTATACAATCATTGTATTTAAAATCTATATTATCAAAATTTAAAATCATTTTACAGATGTTTTTATTCTTTAGTAGTTCATATTGAACTAAATTATTTATTTCAATATAATCATATTTTGATTTAACTATTGCATCATAACAATCTAATATCTGTTGTTTATTACTTATATTTCCTAAAGAAGAATCAATTAATTCTAATTTTGACCTATCGCGAAATTTTAATATATTTGTTGCTATATTACAATTTAAAATATTATTTGTATATAATAATTCTGATAATAAAAAATCGTAAGGAGTATCAATGTCAATAGCTTCAACTTGATCTACATCATAAAAATAAGGATTTTTTCCAATTACATTTTTATTTTCTAAAACAAAATTTTTAGATGTAATATTAATTCCAAATGTAGGTAACAAATAATCAGGTAAACATTGTGTAGGTGGGGCTTCATCATATTTATAATTAATAGGTTTATTTTTATACCAAATATAATGTTTAAAATTAAAACTAGTAGAAACAGAATCATATTCTTTACTTTCTAAATTTTTTTTATATATTTCAATAATATTTTCATATGTTTCTATTTTTACAAATGGAGTTACACAAAATGTTAGTAACATATGTTCAGTATCTACTGCATTAGCTAGTGATAGATATAGATCAGCGCCGCTAACAGTAGATGAACACATTTCATCAGTCCTTTTATGAGTATCAACATTAAATTCTTTTGCAAGTTTCAACATATCATCACAATCTGATGAAACTAAGATTTTATCTATGTTTTTAACTTTTTGTAATAATTTTAATTTTTTTTTTAATAAATTAGAATCTGAAAATTGTCTAATATTTTTATTAGTACATCTTGTGCTATTTTTTTTTACAGGAATAACTGCTGTTATCATTTATTATAATGTTTTTTTTTTCTTTTAACTATTATCTTTTTTTATAATCATATGATCAAATGTAAAATTATAATTTTTTGTTATATCTTTCCAATTATTTTCTTTACAAAAACTATTTATATATTCCCTTATTTTATCATTTGTATCATCAATAATTATAATGTTATTTAAAATACTAAAATTATTAAATATTGTAATATCATGACTTATTGATTCTATAGAGTGACAACCATCATGATGAAATAAATCAAAATTAATTGTTTCATTATCAAAAAATGTTTTTAGAGTTTTAAAAGAATCTCCTTCTATAAGTTTTATTCTATCTTTAAAAATGTTTTTTAAATAATTAAAACACGGTTTTGTATAAGGATGCATACAAATATCAAAACAATATAATTCTACATTTGGATTTGAATGTAATATTAATAAAGCAGAATGTCCTGCATTAAATCCTACTTCTAAAACTCTCTTACTTGTTTTACATAAATTATAAATATTTTCTCGCTTGGACTTAAAACCACGATTTAAAATAAAACCATTGGAAACATCTGTTCTTGTATAAAATAAATTACCATCCAAACATTCTAAAATAGGTTTATTAAATCTATTTTCATACTCTTTTATTTTATTTTCATATTTTTTAATTTCTTTTTTTAATTTTTTTATTTTAATTTCTTTTTTTAATTTTTTTATTTTAATTTCTTTTTTTAATTTTTTTATTTTACCTTTATATTTTTTAATTTCTTTTTTCTTTTCTTTATATCTTCGTAAATTAATAACAGCAATATGATTTAAATTATTTAAATTGTTTATAAAATCATAATCTTTAAAATATGTTTCATCCTCTAAATTAATTTTTTGGTTAATTATGTAATCATTATTTTTAAATAACGACAAAATATCAATCATATATATATATCATATTTTAATTTTCTACCATATTTTTAATTTTCTACCATATTTTTAATTTACTTGTATCTCTTTTATTTTTTAATAATTTTAAATATTTTTTATCTTTATAAATAAAAATTTTTTTCATAGTGTTACTTGTCCAAAAAAATTTATTAATTATTGTCGTATTGTTAATTGAATGTAATTTTTTATTTAGTTCAAATAATTTTTTATAGTTTTTATTTTTGTACATTTTTAATATATTTAATTTGTTAAGACCGTTTTTATCAATTGATAAATATTCAATATTATTATCTAATAGTAACTTTGATAAGTAAACTTCTACTCCATAAACTGGATTTTTTTTTACATTTAAAATATCAGGATGTTCTTCAAAATTAGTTGTAGAACAAAAAGAAAATTTTGTAAATATATTATTTTTAATAAAAAAATTTAATATCTTTAAATTAATACAAAAGAATTTATCAGGTATATATGGATATTTATATAATTTCCCTAGAGGCGATGTACCATAACCTGCTAATATAATATTATTATCTGATAAATTACTAGTTATAAAATCAATCCAATTTAGATTTAATTCTTTTATATTAAATGGTCCTAAAATTTTATCTTTCATAAAAATAAAATTGTTAAAATCATTAATATTTATACTTTTTAAAATATTATACCAACAACTCCAAGCATTTGTACTATGCGTTTTTAATGTTTTTAAATTTGTAAATTTTTTAGTATATATATCAAAATTTACTGTAGTATCAACTGTATAACCAATATAATATTCGTAATTAGAATTATTAATAATACCGTTTTCTAAGAAAAATATTAAATTTTCTTTAGAATTTTTATTTTCATGATAAGCATATAATATTAAGGTATTTTTTAATTTTCTATTTTTAATTTTTTTATCATCGGATAAGTTTATTCTCTCTGAAATTTGTTTAATTCTAGAATTATTTTTTTTTATTTTATATGTATTACTTATGTAGAGTAACCAATAATATTCAAACAAATTAGCAAGTTCAACACATTTTTCATAATTTTGTAATAATTTATGAACATCAAAAACAATATACCTTGTTTCTACAAAATTTAATATATCTTTTAATTTTAATATAAAATCATATGATTCTTTATTAATAGAACCTCCTAAGTATGTGTCTATTTTATTATTTAAATCTTTTATATATTTAAATGAATTTTTTACAATATTAAACATTTCATCTGAATTAATATCATCTCTTGTTTTTTCCAACGAACCTACTAAATCAACTCTTCCAATTGTTATACAATCTAAATCAGAAATAGAATCTGATAACAAGTCTTTTAAATTTCTATGAGCACTAATTGTTTCTAAATTTATACCTTTTTCAATTTCAATATTAGAAAAATTAATTATTTTTTCAATTGATTGTAAATACTTTTTAATTGCATATTTACTTTCTATCATAGGGGCAACTAACCCATCACAATCAAGACTAACTGCCATATCTATATCAGTATTAGCTTCAGCGCCACCTATTTTAATAACTAATTTCAAATTATTTTTATTTGTAAGTTTTCTTAAAATCATAATATCTTTAAATTCAGCACCTTCATCTTCAAAAGATGTTTTTAAACCAATCGCTCCAAGTGATTTTAATTCAATTAATATTTCTTCTAATTTTTGTAATGTCATTATAATTAAATTTATAATTTTTTTAGTAAATAAACTATTTAATATTTATTAAATATTCGGAAAACTCTCTTATAGCACCTTTTCCGCCTTTATTTTTACAAACTATATTTGCTATTTTTTTAACATCTTCAACAGAATCATTTGGACAACCAACAAGTTTTACTTCCTTCATTACACTAATATCATTAATATCATCTCCCATATATGCTACTTCATCTAATGTAATATTTAACTCTTCGCACCATTTTTTTAAAATTTCTAATTTTAAATTTGAACCCAATGAAAATCTTTTTATATTTAAATGTTTTAAAATAGACTGTGTTGATACATTATCCGCCCAACCAGATATAACACCGACCTCAAAATTTAAATTATGTAATGTAAAAATAGCAAGACCGTCTTTAACTTGATAATGTTTCATAGGATTTCCTTGATTATCAAAAAATATTTTCCCATCAGTAAAAACTCCATCAAAATCAAATACAACTAATTTTATCATATAATTTAAATATTAAATATTTTTTTAAATATTAATGTATATATATATATATATATATATGAAAAATGTTTTAATTATCAGTACATGTCACGGAGAAATTTTAAAAGGTATGTTTGAAACTTGTGAACAAACAAGAGATAAATTTAATGTAACATTTTTAAGAAATTGGATACATTTAAATAAAAAAAAATTACAAATAAAGATCATATTAAAATAATTAAAAATTGTGATATTTTTCTATATCAACCAGTTAATAAAGATTATTCAGATAGTGAGTATAGTATTGATAATATAAAAAATATAACAA
>Ga0209119_1000142_pt1 | contig 72540 bp, 66 predicted proteins | sample COG_03_FD_184747 | JGI IMG/M metagenome (GOLD analysis project Ga0209119, IMG submission 184747) | Pelagic Microbial community sample from North Sea - COGITO 998_met_03 (SPAdes) (version 2) | ecosystem: Environmental > Aquatic > Marine > Neritic zone/Coastal water | place: Helgoland, sampling...
CCGCTAGGTTATCTTGGGCAGGGTTAGAGTTAAGGTTATCAATTAACACATCAGGCAACACCACCACAAAATCATCGTCACCGATCACCGGTTTAGCACTCAAAATGGCATGGCCCAAACCCAAGGCCTTACCTTGGCGAATGTGCATAATATTCACTCCCTTGGGAGTGATGGAGCGCACCTCGTCCAGTAACTGCCGCTTTACCCGTGTTTCTAAGGTAGATTCCAACTCAAACTGAGTGTCAAAATGATTCTCAATGGAGTTCTTACTGCCGTGGGTCACTAGCACAATGTCCTTAATACCCGCTGCTGCAATTTCGTTGACAATGAACTGAATCATGGGCTTGTCCACAATGGGCAGCATTTCCTTCGGAATAGCCTTGGTGGCGGGTAACATACGGGTACCCAAACCCGCTACAGGTATAATCGCTTTCATAATTTCCTTATAGCGCATACGCCATTATTGTCGTTTAAATCAAATGGTTTTGACCAGTGCTATCGCTACTAAAAAGTTTTCCATCCCTAGCAACTAGTCACAGTCAAAAACCTTCTCATGCCCACAAACTTATATTAGACATATTCAAACCAGAGTTTAAACACTACAATGGCCCCTGCCAAGATAAATAGCTGCCCAACCCAAAAGAGCCCATGAGCCAATTCTTTCAAATTCACCCAGAATCTCCCCAACCTCGCCTAATAAAACAAGCCACAAAAATTATTCAAAATGGCGGCGTAGTGGTGTACCCCACAGATTGCGCCTACGCCATTGCGTGTCACTTAGGTGACAAAAAAGCTGTAGATCGTATTAAACAAATCCGCCAACTCGACGACAAGCACCACCTCACTCTAGTGTGTGAAGACCTCAGCCAAATCGCCACCTATGCCAAAGTAGATAACGAAGCCTATCGAATACTTAAATCCCATACCCCAGGCGCCTACACCTTTATTTTAAAAGCCAGTAAAGAAGTACCCAAAAAACTCCTCCACCCCAAAAAGAAAACCATCGGTCTACGAGTGCCAGACAACGCGATTGCCTTAGCGCTACTTAAAGAACTAGGTGAGCCCATGCTCAGCAGCTCATTAATTCTGCCCAATGAAGACCTGCCTTTAACCGATCCATACGACATTAGGGCCACCTTAGAGCAAAGCCTAGACTTAATCATAGATGGCGGCTACTGCAGCATGGAAGTCACATCATTAGTGAGCCTAGTCGACGGTAAAGTTGAAGTGCTGCGCCAAGGCATGGGCGATACGGCGGCATTCCATTAATGCCTTCCATCTAATCTTGCCAATTACCATAAATCGTTTAATTTTGTCTTTCAACAGTGTTTAATGCTTTTAAAGCGATATATAGTGATACTAATTATATAACATTAATTTTGAAATGTTTATTTGTGTTAATAAGGTTTTAAGTAAAAGTTTAGATTATTTTGTACGATGTTTGATGCTTCATTTTTAAGTGTTGTTTGCCTTGGCAGTCGTTGGCTAGTGTTTACAAATATAGTTTCAAGAAAAATAGCGCTAAATTGCTGTAAATGTTGGGTATTAATGCCTATATACATGGGTCATTGGATCTGGAATTAATGTGCGCTAGTTAGGTGAAAATAATTGCCAATTTAAGAAAAATTCCTAGAAAATTTAGTGTAGGATCATGGGTACAAGATAGTAATAGTGTAAACATATTCATGTTAGTTGCAGCAAAATTTTGGAAATCCAATTTAATCTCATTGGAAGGTGAGTTTTTAGCGTTCAAAGTTCGATTCGATGAGGTGAAGCATGAACACATCTAATTGGCTGCTTTTGCAGGTTAAGCCCCGACAAGAAATACGCGCCTTAGAGAACTTAGAGCGTCAGCAGGGTGAGTGCTATTGCCCATTAATTCAGGTTAAAAAACTGCGTCGTGGCAAACGAATTCAGGTTGAAGAGGCTCTATTTCCGGGATATTTGTTCATCAAATTTAATCCACATAAAAGCAACTTAACCTATACAACCATCCGTTCTAGCCGTGGCGTGAGTAAAATTGTAACGTTTGGCTCTGACCCTATCAAAGTGCCAGAGGCCCTCATTTTAAAAATCAAAGACTTTGAAAAAGGTCACGTGCCGATTCTTAGTGCGCCGAGTTTGCCCCAAAAAGGCGATGCAGTCATCATTGTAGATGGTCCATTTAAGGGCTTGCAGGGTGTTTATAGTCAAATGGATGGGCAGCAAAGGTCTATTGTGTTGATTAGTTTGCTGCACCAGCAAACGCCGATTTCATTAGCAAATACCCATATACAAAAAACTGCCTAGTTTGCTTTGGAAATGATTTCACTGCGAATTTTGTGGTAATATCTTGCCATGGTTAAGCAGTTGAGCGTAGTTTTTGAAAATGCCATAAGTGTCTGGGTCTAGCATTAGTTCGCTTGCTGATTTCGTTTTCTTACGTGCCGTTTCTTATTCGTTAGTCCCCCATTACTTACCCAATACTAAGCTGGATTATGAGCACAGAAACTCACTTAAAAATACTCAAATATATAGAATCTAACCCAAAATTATCCCAGCGCCAATTGGCCCAAAAGTTAGGTTTAGGCAAAGTAAATTGTAGATCAAACTCAGTCATTTATTCAAGACTCTGGGGTAACGGCGGTTATCTTACGTATAAAGAATGTCCGAAAAATATAATTTTTTTATTAAATAGGACTGATATCTATGGTTGATAATTATTGCTCAATAGTTATGTATCACTATGTGCGCCCATTAAAAGGAAGTAGGTTTTCAAAGTTGAAAGCTTTAGACTTGGCTGCGTTTGAGAGGCAGTTAGGTTACCTGTCTGAACACTATAACTTCGTTACTCCTGCGGAGGTCATGGACAGTATTGACGGGATTCAGTCATTGCCTGAGAAAGCAGTTTTGCTAACGTTTGACGATGGTTATAAAGATCATTTTGAGTACGTATACCCTGCTTTAAAATCTAGAGGAATTAAAGGTATTTTCTTTCCGCCAACAGGTGCTATTTATGAGAACAGGTTGCTAGATGTCAATCGGCTACATTTTGTGTTGGCGAGTGTCGGTTCTGAGATTTTGGTAAAACGTTTGGAAGACATTATTCAGTCTTCAAGTTTGGGTGAGCAACTGAAAACGATTGAGGAGTATAGGCGGCTATTTTGGGAAAGAGGTAGATATGATTCTGCAAATGTTAATTATTTTAAAAAAATGTTACAGCATGCTCTACCGGAAGCATTCCGAAGCTCAGTCGTAAAGCAGTTATTTGCAGAGTATGTGGATTCAGACGAGATGTTATTTTCGAAGAATTTGTACATGAACCCATCCCAGCTAATAGAAATGAAAGAAGGTGGTATGGAGATTGGTAGTCATGGGCACAATCATTATTGGTTAGAAAAGCTTGACATGAAGCAACAAGTCCATGATATCGAATGCTCTTTAGCTTTTTTAAGAAAAGATAACTTACTTTCCAAAAAATATTGGTTTTGTTATCCCTATGGGTCCAATAATGAAACTACTCGACTTGTTCTTAAAGACCTTGGATGTGGTGCTGCAGTTACTTGTGAACCGTTAATCGCTAAATGTGACCGCAGTAACTCTCTCACTATGGCTAGGTTAGATACAAATGATATACCTTGCTAATTGTTTTTTATCCAAATTCTTGACCTAAAATGCCCAAGCTAACAAGAAATTTGCTGAATATCAGCCCTTAGTGTTTAAATCCCAAAGTTCACGCAAAAGCTTCTAAATAATAGTTATGTTAAATAGTTGGACTGTAATGAGTAGAAAGTTAGTTTTCTTGGACGGCACTTGGGCTGATTTTGGAAAATTAAGTCTCTAATAACAGCTAGCCAAAATTCATGTAGATCCGAAGTTCATATTATTGCAACCGCTATTCATATTAACACACCAAATGAATCTTAACTTGATTCAAGATAGGGGTTCATTGTATGCTAATCATAGCAGAATTTAGGCAAGTCAATTTTATTGCATTGATGAGTGCGTTTTGGCGATTAGAGGATTATATACTGAGTTTAAATATGACCACATCTAAAAGGTTGCTTTTGCAGTTTAAGCCTCATCAAGAAAAGCGCGCCTTAGAAAACGTAGAGCGCCAGTTGGTGTGAGCTATTGCCCGTTTATAAAGGTTAAAAAACTGCGTAGTGGCAAATGAATTTACGTTGAAGAAGCACTTTTTCTAGGGTATTTATTCATTAACATGGGTCCAGACCAGAGCAACCTAACCTCAATAACTATACGTTCTAGCTAAGGGCTCACTAAATTGTTAGTGTCAGCTTGGAACTTGGAAAAGTGCCAGAGACCCTTATTTTATAAATTAAAGACTGCGGAAAATCAGCTTATCACTTTTGAACGATCCGAACTTGCCCCAAAAAGGCGACATAGTTATAATCATCAAAGGCACCTTAAGGGTTTGCAGGCTTTTTATAGTAAACTGGATTGCCAGCAAAGGCCTATTGTATTAATCAGTTTACAGCACCAAAAAGTCCTACGATCAATACCCAATATCCAAATTAAAAAAACCGCTAAGTTCTCTAAAGAAATGATTTTAAAGTAAACTTTGTGTTAAACTTACAATTATAGTAATAGTTAAATGAAACAATGCAAATGCCTTAAGTTATCGGGTAGGGCGGTAGCATTCCAGCAAGCTAACTTTCAAAAACCTGCACGATGCTAATAAGATTCCTTCTAAAAATACTCAGATACATTTAATCAAATCCTGACGTCTCATAAAGGCTAGTAGCCAAGGCAGTATTGCCATATTGAAATGCTGGATATTTAAAAGTCATTCATTGGTAAGTGCTCTTAACTGGAAATTAAATCGTTAGTACTATGCCATTACCTTTCCTTAATTAGTATAGTAATGGTTCTGTCGTTTTCATTAATAATTTTAAATATTTGAGGATTAGAATGTCTCCCATAATCGATAAATTGAAGCCAATTTTTAGGGCTGTTTTTGATGACGATGATTTGGTTATTTTTGCAGCCACAACTGCAAATGATATTGATGAGTGGGATAGCTTGGCTCACATCAGGCTTGTTGTCTCAATTGAGAAAGATTTCGGACTCAGATTTACTACTGATGAAATATCTAATCTAGGAAATGTTGGGGATATGGCTGATCTAATTATGCAGAAGCAAAGCAATGGTTAAGCTACAAGCATGGGATAAGTATTTTGAAGGGATGACGACTAGTTGGGAATTTTCTTTTTCTGCCACAGAAATGCTAACATTTTCCAAATTAAGTGGTGATTATAACCCTGTGCATTGTGATTCTGATTTTGCCAAATCGAAAGGCTTTGATTCGCCCATAGTTTATGGACTCCTGTTATCCAGTCAGATGTCTCGCTTGATCGGGCAAGAGTTGCCTGATCAGAATGCAATTTTGACTGGTGTTCAGATAGATTTCATGAAACCAAGTTTTCCAGGGGAAAAGCTGATGTTTGATGCTAATTTGGTTATGAAATCAAATGCTACTTATGCCCTCGACTTTAAATGTCAAATTTCACGAGATAATAAAACCTTGTGCCGTGGGAGAGTGAAGGCTGTATGGCTGCCATAAATTCACGTTCTTATTTTCTTGTTGTAGGTGGCTCAGGTGGTATTGGGTCTGCTATTTGCAAGCTTTTGGTGAATGTAGGGCTCACACCAATAGTTGGTTTTAATACAAATAGCGTGCAAGCTGAAAGTTTAGCTCAAGAAACGGGTGGTTACTCTGTTAAAATTAATATGAGCAATAATGAATCCATAAGAGAGGCTGTTCAAAGAATTGAGCAAAAGCTAGAGGAAGGAGATGAGTTGGTTGGGGTTGTTTTGGGAGCATCTCCTCCACCAGATTTATTATCTTTCTCTAGTCTAACTTCAGAGCAGTTATTGAATCAATTACAAATTAATGTTGTAGGTCCCCATTTTCTTATATCGTGCCTTATAAAGAAGTTTTTCCGCAAGGTCAAAAGAGGCTCTATAATTGGCATTCTGAGTCAAGCTATAAGTAATGAAAATAAATTGCCAGCTACAGGTATGGCCGGGTATGTGGTTGCTAAAGAATCTCTTAAGAGTATGTTAAGAGTGTGTTCGGCGGAATATCCTTGGCTAAAAATACGAACCCATAGTCCTGACTTTACTAAAACAGAAATGCTTAATGTCTTCGATGCACGATACTTAGAAATGATGCAATTGAAAAAGAAACTAGCAAACCCTGAAGAAGTGGCTTATGAAATCATAAGTGAGATTATTTCTTGAACAATTTTTTGGAAGACCTATTATGGCTGCCAAAGGCACCAGAAGAATTTGCTCTTAAACTTTCTAGCGCCTCTAGTGGAAACGAACTTCGAGAACTAGGTAAATATTCCCTTGATGGCAATCAATTGAATAGACTTTATAAAAAGGTAAATATTTTAAAAAAAAATTCAGTGAGTCTTGAACCCCTAATACCTTTAAAGATTGGTTTAATTAGTAATTCAACTACAAAACTTACTACTCCTGCCTTGGTTGCAAGCGCTTTGCGCTTCGGAATTTTATTAGAGGTTATCGAAGCCGAATATAACCAAGTTGCTCAGGAGGCTTTTTCTGAGCAATCTTCTTTTACAGGCCATCAATTAAGTGCCGTGCTAATATCGCTAGATTACCGGGGCTTGCCTCTAATTCCGACTCCCGGTGATAAGCTTTCAGCAACAAAAAGTGTTGTTGATTGTTTAAGATATATTACGAATATTATAGATGCTCTGCGCGCCAAGACAGGGGCGCAAATCATTTTTCAAAATATTACGGCGAATGTAGAAAAAATATCTGGTAGCTTCGAAAATCGACTGCCGGGAACATTGTCTTGGTTAATAAGTCACCTAAATTTCGAGTTAGATGGTTTAGTGTCTGAGGATACGGCTATTTTTGATATCGCAGGTTTGGCAGCAAATGTAGGGTTATCTAATTGGCATGATCCGAGACTCTGGAATATGGCTAAACTATCGTTTTCTGAAAGGTATGTCCCTATATATGCCGATCATCTTTGCCGTATTTTAGCTGCTAAACTGGGAAAATCTCGCCGCTGTCTAATCTTAGATTTAGATAATACGCTATGGGGTGGCGTTATAGGTGATGATGGGATTGAAGGAATTTTGATTGGTAATGGGAACGCAGTTGGTGAAGCTCACTTATATTTACAAAAGGTCATACTTGAATTACGTGAAAGGGGGGTAGTTCTTGCCGTGTCTTCCAAAAATGAGGATCTAACCGCTCGCAAACCATTTAAAGAGCACCCAGATATGCTTATACGAGAGGAGCATATTGCGGTATTTCAAGCTAACTGGACAGATAAAGCTTCGAATATATTAGCAATTGCAGAGACTCTCTCACTTGGGTTAGAAAGTTTGGTATTTTTAGATGATAATCCTGCGGAGCGCATGCAGGTCCGAAAAGAATTACCCGAGGTTGCTATTCCAGAGTTGCCCCAAGACCCAGCACTTTATGCTAGAACACTTATCGCTGCAGGATATTTTGAGTCAACCTCTTTTTCAATGGAAGATCAGAAGAGAGCTGATTTTTATCAGGACAATGCAAAAAGAGCTCAAGTTTTAAATCAGTCATCTGATATCAATGGCTATCTAACTTCATTAGATATGAAAATGACATTAGATAAATTTGATAGTGCTGGCCGTTCACGAATTAGTCAGTTAATAAACAAATCGAATCAGTTCAATCTCACTACTAAGCGCTATAACGAGGTAGACATTGAGAAAATAGAAAATGATGAATGTTTTTATACCCGCCAAATACGTTTAAAAGATGTGTTTGGTGATAATGGTATGGTTAGTGTTATTATTTGCCACAAAGGCACTGACTCATGGACAATTGACACTTGGCTGATGAGCTGTAGAGTTTTAGGTAGAAGTGTTGAAGTGGCAGCCTTGCAAGATATTATTTTAAATGCCAAGAAAGCTGGTGTAAATAAATTAATAGGCATGTATATTCCATCACCTCGAAATATTGTTGTAAAAGATCATTATCAAAAATTAGGCTTTTTTAAAATGTCTGGAGGTGAAGAAGTTGAAAATTGGATGTTAGACATTAACAATTATGAGCCTCCAAAAATTTTAATAACTATTGATAAATAACTTTATAAAATTTAAATATGCTTAATAAAAATAAAATTTCCATAGCGACATTAAATGATATCGATGAAATAATGAAATTCATAGATGATGAGTGGAAGAAAGGACATATTTTAGGGGTCAGTAAAGATTACTTTCTTTACGAGTATAAAAATAAAGAAAACTTAAACTTTGTGATCTCAAAAAATCATTCTAATAAAATAAATGGTATCTTAGGGTTTTTAAGATCCTCTTCTGATATAAATTCAACGATTTGGACAACAATGTGGAAAGTTTGTAAATCCTCTGGATCACCAATGCTCGGAGTTGATATATTAAATTTTCTAAGAAAACAGGGCTTTAGAAGTGTAATGTCTATTGGTATTAATTTTGAGACGATAGGCATTTATGATTATCTCCGTTTCCATGTCGGAGTCTTGGACCACTATTTTATCCCAAATAACAAAATTACCGAGCGTAAAATTTCAATAATCCCAGATCGGATCCTTCAAACAAAATTTACAAAGGTCCAAGAAAAAAAATTATTATCCTTTAAAAAACTAGAATTAAACGATATAGATGATGATTTTTCTTTCAATAAATATATATTCAGAATCCCATATAAAGATCTAAACTATTTTAACCACAGATATTTCCAACACCCAATTTATCACTACGAGCTTTATGGAGCTTATGGTGCTGAGGAATTAGCCGCTATTGTTGTCGTTCGGGTATTTGAACATTTAGATTCTACTTGTATGAGAATCGTAGATTTTTACGGGGATGATGATGCTTTAAGTTCGGTGGTAGCTGGTTTGGTGGAGCTTATGAGTTCAAATGGCCATGAATATATTGATTTCTTTTGTTTAGGTTTAAGCAAGAAAATTATCTTGGAGTCAGGGTTTATAGAAGTGAATTGTGAAGAAAACGATATTATAATCCCTAATTATTTTGAGCCGTTCGTTCAAAAAAATATTTCTATTAAGTATTTTACTGACTCTCAAAACTTAGAGAATTTGAGAATTTATAAGGCAGATGGCGACCAAGATCGGCCAAGTATTATGCCACAGTAATTGTGAATCATTGGCCTCATTGTTGGCAAAATATATTAGAAAAACTCGGGTTGATTTTGCTGAGGAGTTTTATTTTTCAAAATCAGATACAAAAAAGTAGTTAATTATGGAATGTATTTTGTCAGCCAAGGATGTTGAGACGTAAGGCTAGATAAAGAACCGAAGGAAGTTAGATTTTGAAAATTGATACATCAATCCAATTTTTGAAAAAAGTTGTCGCTCCAATTAAAGATTAAATCATGTGCTACTCTTATGGTGGTTACAACGATGATACACTTAGGCTTCTTAAGTCAAAAAATTATTTAATAGGCTTGGCAGCGCATCTTAGTCTATTGGTGCTTAGTCAGTAAATGTACTCAAATTAAATGGGTTTAATACTAGCGACTTTCCTCAGTGATTTTCAATGTTTGATTTTACAACTGTTAAATGTCTACTTTTACAACAAAACGCAAGATTATTGTCAAAAAAAGGATAAGTATAATGGGCTATATATTTAACAAGCCATTGAAAAGAATAGATAAAGATGTTGAGGCTGATTATAAAAAAGGAATTGCATATTTTGGTCTAAATAAAGATGTTGTTTTTTGTAAGTCTTGTGTTATCTCCAACCAAAGGCCTAATTCTGAATTTGAATATAATCACAAGTCTGATACAAAAAAAAGAACGATTATATTTGAAGATGGTTTATGCCAAGCGTGTAAATTTGCAGCGATAAAAAAGCAAGAAATTGACTGGGATCAGAGGGAAAAAGAATTGAGGGCCCTATGTGATAAGCATAGAAAAAGCGATGGTTCCTATGACTGCATAGTTCCTGGCTCTGGAGGTAAAGATAGTTTTTTCACATCCCATATGCTTCAACATAAATATGGTATGACCCCACTAACAATTACTTGGGCTCCCAATATGTACACACCATGGGGGCTGAAGAATATGGAGAACTGGGTTAACTCTGGGATCGATAATACTTTATTTTCCCCTAATAGAAGAGTTCAAAGATTGCTTACAAGGCTATCTTTAGAGAACTTATTGCACCCATTTCAAGCCTTTCAGTTTGGACAAAAATACCTCGCACCAAGAATTGCTATGCAACATGGAGTTGAGTTGATTTTTTATGGTGAACATATGGCAGAGTATGGTAATTCATTAGAAGAGACTAAAACTCCTATAATGAATGAAAGCTATTTTATCGAAGATAATTTAGACGATTTCTATGCTGGTGGAGTTTCTCACAGTGATCTTATGGATAATTATGGACTTACCTCTGCTGATCTTAAGCATTACAAGCCATTAACATCGAAAGAAATAGGCGATTTTAAAATTCAAGTTCATTACTTTGGCTATTATGAGCCGTGGCATCCGCAGGGTAATTATTACTATTCAGTTGAGCATGGTGGTTTTGTTACAGCGCCTGAAAGATTGTCAGGAGTATATACAAAATATGCATCCATAGACGATAAAATGGAGGAATTTAATTACTATACAACGGGTATTAAATATGGCATTGGGTGGACATCATTTGTTTCTGCGTTTGAGAGTCGCAGTGGAGACTTGACAAGAGAAGAGGCTGTTGCCTTGACTAAGAAGTATGATATAGAATTTCCTGAAACTTGGATAAATGATTTTCTTGAGTATGTCAGTCTTCCATCAAAAGAGTTCCCTGAAGCATCAAAACACTTTGAGCAGCCAATTATAGATAGAATTTATTTTGACAACCTAGTTGATAAATTCCGCTCACCTCATATATGGAAGCTAGATGGTGATAAGTGGTCCCTGAGAAAAAGTTGTTGGGATGACGTTGTTGAAAGTGACAATGAAATAGATACCGCATCCAATTGGACCGGCAACAAGTAATATGTTTCGAATAATAGCCAGATGTGATGTCAAAGGAAAAAACCTAATAAAGGGAATTAGATACGAAGGTGTGAGAGTTATCGGGGACCCTGCTGAGTATGCTAAGAATTACTACATCGATGGTGTAGATGAAATAGTATATATTGATGCTGTTGCCTCTCTATACGAACGCAGTAGCTTAGCACCATTAGTAGAGACTTCTGTTAAAAATATTTTTGTACCAATATCTGTTGGTGGTGGTATAAAAGATCTTGAGTCAGCTCGCGCAATTTTAAAATCTGGTGCTGAAAAAGTAATAGTTAATACAGCAGCAATAAATAATCCTAATTTAATTAGTATTTTATCTAAAGAATTTGGTCGGCAGTGTGTTGTTGTATCGATTCAAGCCAAAAAAAGAGATAAAAATTGGGAGGCACTTACCCATTGTGGCCGAACAACTACTGGGTGGGATGTCTCTTCTTGGATGGATACTGTTCAAAACTTAGGTGCTGGGGAAATTATTTTAACATCTGTAGACCGTGATGGAACCATGCTAGGTATGGATATGGATCTAATTCGCAGTATTTCAGGAATAGTCGATCTTCCTGTAATAGCATCTGGGGGCTTTAATAATGATGACCCTATTGAAGACCTGGCAAGAGATAATATAATTTCAGGCATTGCGATCGGAGCATCGTTGCACCGAAAGAATGTACGCATCCCTGAACTTAAAAAAAGACTTAAAAAAAATGGTATTAAGGTTAGAATCTAAATATGGATGTTTACGTTTATGATAATGGAATTTCCAATTTAAAAAGTATGGTTAGCGCCATCGAATATACTGGAAATAACCCCATAATAACAACTGACTGTAAGGTAAGTAAAAAAATTAACCATATGATTTTGCCTGGCGTAGGTTCTTTTGATGCAGCAATGCGACAAATGCAAAAAAATTCGGCAGATCTAAGGATTCAAGATTTTTTTTCAAGGGGTGGCCATCTTTTAGGGGTTTGTCTGGGAATGCAATTATTGTTCGAGCAAGGGTGTGAAGGTGACCAAGTTTCTGGGCTCGGAATATTAAAGGGAATGGTTGAACATTTGCCGGCACCAGACAAAGATGTCGGCGAAACATTGCCCAATATTGGCTGGCATGATGTAAATATCTGTCCTGATATAGTTCTTACAGGAAAAGGAGTAGACAGTGCTCAGTGTTACTTCGTTCACTCCTACCACTGTATTCCTTCTGAATTAGACACTGTAACAATGCGAATTAAGTTTGGAAATCAAGATATTTGTGCGGGCGTAAGTTTGGGTGAAGTTCATGGAGTTCAATTTCATCCTGAAAAAAGTGGTGAAATGGGGTTGGATATGATTAAGCGTTTTATTAATTCGTAACCATTAAAAAGTTAATTAGAAGATTGTTTGACTAAAGTTAACTTTTGAGAGTTATTAAGTGCTAACTTAGTGATCAAAGAGTACTTAAGTTAGCTAGATAATGACTTATATTAGTTAATCTGAAAATCAAAGAAAAGCTCATGTAACGAATATTGATGTTAATTTATTGCTAACATTGTCTCAATGTTACGCTATCTTCACTGACTGAGTGCACGTGTTGTCCTTTGTTTTTGCCTCATTTTTGGCAACTGTCAACTACAGCCCAAATGCTAGTTAATGTCCCGATTGAAAATGCCATATGCTACTCGGTAGGGTATCAGTATCCCCACCAACTGTTAACTGACACCGAAGCCATTGATAATGTTTGCAGAAACCTATCTGGAAATACTAAAGTTGTTACAGATCAATACTGAAGAATCACAGCGGCAAGTAGCCAAAGTGTGGATTTTGGTAAAGGGAAACACTGTTTAAAAACTTGAATCGATAAAGGCTTTGTTAAAGCTGGAAATTTTAAACAAAACACTAATAAATTAAGTTATTTTTATTTACTGACGTTCAGAGGTTTAGAAGAAAAAGCTAGTTTAATGACAAGCTTTTTAAAACGTAAAACTACTGAGCGTAATAAGATTATCTTAGAGATAGAGAAGTTCAAACTCGATGCTCTACCTGACGGCGAAGTGGTTAAATGAAAAAATACCAAATTTTTGGTGTCGGTGCTGCACTCGTAGACACCGAAATATTAGTAACTGATGACTTTTTAAAAATTCACAAGGTTGACAAGGGGGTTATGACCTTAGTCGATGAAGAGCGTCAGTTTTATCTGATAGAAGCCTTGAATTCATATCACATTCGACGCAGTTGTGGCGGGTCAGCATGCAATACAGTGGTGGCTGCAAGCTGTTTTGGTTCTAAAGCTTTTTACTCTGCTAAAGTGGCTGCAGATGATGATGGTAGGTTCTTTATCAAAGATCTGAATGCCACAGGTGTCGATTTTCAAAATGCTAAAGCGTCTCCGGGTGTCTCTGGTAAATGCTTGGTTATGATTACTGATGACGCTGAGCGGACTATGAATACCTTTTTAGGGGCAAACCTAGAGTTAACACCTAATGACATTGATGAAACCGCCCTCATTAATTCAAAGTGGTTATACCTAGAGGGTTATTTAGTCACCGACGAACCTAGAACAGATGTAGCAGTCAAAGCCATGAACTGTGCGAAAGCTAATCACGTGAAAACATCACTCAGCCTTTCCGATCCCTTTGTGGTTCAAGTCTTTGGAGATAACCTCCACAAGATCATTGGTGATGGCATTGATTTGTTGTTCTGCAATTCAGACGAAGCGCAAAGCTTTACTAATACTCACAGCACTGAAGCTGCAGCTGAAGAACTGAAGAAGTTCGCTAAAACCTTTGTTATTACGCGGGGATCAGCTGGTTCCTTGACGTACGACGGCATAGACCTATTTCAAACTGCTGGTGTTACTGTCAATGCTGTGGACACTAATGGCGCTGGAGATATGTTCGCTGGAGCATTTTTGTATGCAATTAACGCAGGTCACGATTATACTTGGGCAGCTAAATTTGCCAACGCGGCCTCAGCCAGAGTAGTGAGTCAATTCGGCCCGCGAATAGCAGTGGTTGAATATGGGCAATTGAAACACCAGTTTGGTATTTAAGCAAACAAGTCATAATAAAATCGACCCTAAATCTTTCTCAAGTTATAACCTATACTTTTAAATGGCGAGTTCATGAAAGAAAATAATCAAAAACCATCAATTTGTATCGCTCAAAGACTTATTGGAAACGATTACAATCCTCTTGTAATTGCAGAACTTGGGATTAACCATAAGGGGTGTTTAGTGACAGCCTTTGAAATGGTTGATGCTGCTCATCGAGCAGGCGCTGAAATGATCAAGCACCAAACTCATATTGTTGAAGACGAGATGAGTGATAAGGCAAAGAATGTAATACCAGGAAACACAAATGTTTCAATATATGAGATCATCGAAAGTTGCGCTTTAAATGAAGAAGATGAGATTCAATTAAAAAATTATGTTGAATCTAAAGGAATGATATTTATATCCACTCCTTTTTCGCGGGCTGCTGCAGATAGGTTAGAAAAGATGGGTGTTTGTGCATATAAAATTGGGTCTGGTGAGTGTAATAATCATCCATTGATTGAACATGTCGCTGCATTTGGAAAGCCCATGATCGTAAGTACTGGCATGAATGACATCACTTCAATCAGAGTTACAGTTGATATACTTGAAAAAAATAACATTGAATATGCGCTCTTACATACAACTAATTTATATCCTACGCCCTCATACCTTGTTCGTTTTGGAGCAATGCAAGAATTACAAAAAGAATTTCCTCAATCGGTTATTGGTTTATCAGACCATACCATCTCAAATTTAGCTTGCTTTGGTGCTGTCGCACTAGGGGCCTCGATACTTGAAAGGCACTTTACTGACTCAATGGATAGGGATGGGCCTGATATAGTTAATTCCATGGATCCTCAAGCCTTAACTGAGTTAATCAATGGAAGTATTGAGCTTGCTAAAATGCGGGGAGGGAAAAAAGAAGCTGCAAAAGAAGAACAAGTCACGATTGACTTTGCGTTTGCAACTGTTGTGACTATTAAGCCGATCGAGCGTGGAGAAAAACTAACTAAAGAAAATATTTGGGTCAAGAGGCCTGGTATTGGTGGGATTAGGGCGTCGGAATATAAACAAATTTTAGGCAGAGTATCTAAGAAAAATATCCCATTAGATGAACATCTATCATGGAATGATCTAGATGAATGAATTATTAAAAATGATAGGTCGTAACGAGGCGTTATTCACAAAGGATATATCAAAATATGAATTGAGATTGTCGGAGGAAGTTTTTAAATCATCGTTTTTAGTGTTAGGTGGTGCTGGCTCGATTGGACAAGCTGTAGTAAAAGAGATTTTCTCCAGAAAGCCATTAAAGCTTCACGTCGTGGATATTAGTGAAAACAACATGGTAGAGCTAGTTAGAGACATTCGAAGTAGTATGGGCTATCTAAAAGGTGACTTTAAGACGTTTTCAATAGACATAGGGAGTGTCGAGTATGATGCATTTATTGAAAGTGATGGGCAATATGACTATGTTTTAAACTTATCAGCTTTAAAACACGTGAGGAGTGAAAAGGATAGGTTTACATTGATGCGAATGATTGATGTCAATGTATTCAATACTGATAAAACAATTAAACAATCTATAAAAAAAGGGACGAAAAAGTACTTCTGTGTTAGTACAGATAAAGCAACCAATCCTGTGAATATGATGGGTGGAAGTAAGAAAATAATGGAGATGTTTTTAATGAGGCGTTCATTAGATATTAAAATATCGACGGCGCGCTTTGCAAATGTAGCATTTTCAGATGGTTCCTTATTGCATGGGTTTAATCAAAGGGTTGAAAAGCAACAACCTCTGGTTGCTCCTAATGATGTAAAACGATACTTTATAACGCCAAAAGAAAGTGGAGAGTTATGCTTAATGTCATGTATTTTTGGGAATAATAGAGATATTTTTTTCCCAAAACTGAGTGAAGAGTTGCATCTAATTTCATTTTCAGATATCGCGACTAGATATATAAATAATAAGGGCTATGAAACTTATTTGTGTAAAAATGAGGATGAGGCAAGAGCGTCTTCATTGAAGTTAATCTCTGAAAAAAAATGGCCCTGTTTTTTCTCAGTGAGCGATACGACAGGAGAAAAAAATGCTGAAGAATTTTATACAACTGATGAAGACCTTGATATGAGAAAATTTGTTAACTTAGGCGTAATCAAAAATGAAGCTGTGTTTGATGATCAGTTGTTAAACGAATTTGAGAATACTGTTACAGACCTAAAATCTAGCTTAAATTGGGATAAAAAGGATTTGCTAAAGTGTTTTTCTAAATTGATACCTAATTTCCAACATAAAGAGTTTAATAAAAATCTTGAAGATAAAATGTAAATGAAAATATTAACTTTAGTAGAGCGAAGGGCTGACTACAGTCGAATGAGGGCCATTTTAAAAGAACTATATAAAGACTCTTTTTTTGAAGTTTATTTGGTTGTTACTGGAGCATGTTTGTTAGATATTCATGGCAAGGATATCGACTACATCAAGGATGATGGTTTCGTTGTTAATGCAGAAATCCCCATGTTTAACCAAGGAGAAAGAAATACGAATTCTTCTATGGTTAGAGCATTAGCTAAAGTATTAAACAGCATAGTTGATAAAATTGAAGAATTTAAACCAGACTTAGTTCTAACTGGGTTTGACATTGGTGCTAATTTGGCAACTACTATTGCGGCAGCACACATGAATATACCAGTGGCCCATATTCAAGGTGGTGAAGTTACTGGCACTATTGATGAAAGTATTAGACATGCAATGAGCAAGTTTTCCCATATTCACTTCCCTGCAACTGAAGATTCTAAAAATAGACTTGTAAGGATGGGCGAAAATCCAGACTATATATTTAATGTTGGTTGTCCATCAATTGACACGATCTTGCAAACCCCAATGATTGATAAAAAAGTTTTAGAAAAAAAGTTCAATATAGACTTCTCAAAGCCTGTAATCTTGGTCATTCAGCATCCTGTAACAACTGAAAGCATGGATTCAAAAACGCAAATATTAAATACAATCAGTGCCGTAAAGGATCTTGGCGTGCAAGCCCTCATTGCCTTGCCCAATAATGACGCAGGTTCATCAGAAATTATTGATGAAATTAAAAGTTCTGGACTTAATTGGTATCCTAGTTTGTCAACTGCGGAATTTGTAAATATTTATAGAAATATTTGGGCTATTGTTGGAAATTCAAGTTCGGGCATTCATGAGTCCTCTACATTTGGAATCCCTGCTGTAAATATTGGGACTCGACAGCAAGGTAGGGAGAGAGCGTTAAATGTTTTAGACGTCGGCTATAGTAAGGAAGAGATAAAAAAGGGTATACAAAAATCATTGTTCAATAGCGACTATCGGGATAGTTTAAAAGGCATCGATAATCCATATGGTGATGGTGCATCTTCGAAGCGTATTGTACGGTTGTTAAAAACTATTAATTTGGATGGGGTAATTCAAAAGCGATTCTATGAGTAATATCCTTGTTATAGGCTCTAATGGGCTGTTAGGACGATCTCTTGTTAAACACTTTGTACTTAATGGTCTTCAGGTAGGAGCGTTAAGTCGAAGTCGCTGTGAAAATATCGAAGGTTTTGAGTCCTACACTGTCGATGTTTTAAATTACAAATCCCTTGAGCCAGTTGTTGCACTGTATGATGTAATTATTAATTGTATAGGGCAAATCACACATCCAATTTATGAGTGTATTGCTTTAAACACTAATGGGATTGGAAATATTGTCCGTGCGGTAAATAAAAATAAAAACCATCTCATTCATCTGTCAACTGTGTCAGTTTATGGATCTTTGCTTTTCGCTACTGAAGAAAGCTTAGTGAATCCGGAAAGTGTTTATGGCTCTTTAAAATATTTCGCTGAGTACCAAGTAAGTAGTGGATTATCCAACTTTACTATTTTAAGAATAAGCAATCTTTATGGCTCAGAACAGAAGAAGGGTATTGTGGGATATGTGCTAAGAACCTTTTATAACAAAAAGAAAAATCTTTATTTTGATAATGATGGTTCCCTTAAACGTTACTATATTCACATAGATGACGTAAGTTCGATGGTAGAATTGATCCTCAAAAAGAACATAAAAGGTACTTATAATATTGGTAGTGACGACTTTTTAACGGTTAAGCAGCTTATTGATGTTTGTGAAAGAGAGCTTGATTATTCTTTTAATGTTGTGTTTGAAGCCAAGAAACCAATAGAAAATATTGACAAAATAGATGACTCAAAACTTAAAAATAAAATACACTATATTCAAAAACATAATATAGAAACATACTTAAATAGTGTTAAAGATATAATGCTGTGAGAACGTTGGTGAGTAATCAATTTTTGAACTGTCTAAAACTATTTGGGGGAATAACAAGTGAGTGTTAAAGAAGAAATCTGGTGCCAAGCAATCCTCCCCCTTAACTCTTCGGTTAGACAAGTAATAAAAAACTTGGACCAGGTCCAAATCAAAATTGTTCTAGTAGTGGACGAGGCCTCTCAGCTAATAGGAACCGTTTCAGATGGGGATATTCGTCGTGGTTTGCTTAAAGGCTTGGGCCTTGAAAGCAACATATCGAGTATTGTTAATTATAATCCATTAGTAGCGACAGTTGAGATGTCCAGGCACTTTGTAATGCAGTTAATGGAGGTTAACAAAGTACAGCAGATTCCTATTGTGGATGAGCAGCAGAAATTAGTAGGCCTGCATCGGTGGGATAAAATTACTTCGCCAGTCCCGAGGACTAACTTAATGGTTATTATGGCTGGTGGCAAGGGCACACGGCTAATGCCTCATACTCAAAATATGCCTAAACCAATGGTATTAGTTGCTGGAAAGCCCATGTTAGAGCACATTATAGAACGCGGTAAATTAGAAGGTTTTAATCACTTCGTATTAGCTATTAACCATTTAGGTCATATGATAGAAACTCACTTTGGTAATGGAGGGTGGCTTGGAGTAAAGATTGAATACTTAAGAGAGTTATCGCCTCTGGGCACTGCAGGTGCTTTGGGTTTACTTTATCCGGCACCAAATGCGTCGTTTGTAGTGACTAATGGTGACGTGATAACAGATATACGCTACGGAGAGCTACTTGATTTTCATAGTCGCTACCAAGCCTCCGCCACTATGGCCGTGCGAGTTCATGAGTGGCAGCACCCATTTGGTGTAGTCCAGATTCAAGGTGTGGATATAACGGGTTTTGAGGAAAAACCAATGGCACGGAGTCACATAAATGCTGGTGTTTATGTACTATCACCAAGCGTTCTAAAAGAATTAGTAGTAGATGTTTCTTGCGATATGCCAGTTTTGTTTGAGCGATTAAAAGCTAAAGAGAAGCGCACTGTCGCATACCCCATGCATGAACCTTGGCTTGATGTTGGTCGGCCAAAAGATTTGGCTAAAGCGCAGTCAACGATTCCTAAGAATATAGTATGAGAATTTTAGTGTTGGTGACTGCTCGAGGGGGTTCCAAGAGACTTCCAGGGAAAAATATTAAGATTTTAGGTGGTAAACCTTTAATTGTTTGGAGTATCGATCTAGCTAAAAATATATCCGGAATATGTGACATTTTGGTTTCTACTGATGATGAAAACATTGCAAACGTTGCTCAGAGTGCGGGGGCTCTAGTGCCATGGTTACGCCCTGCAAAATTGGCCACTGATACAGCTTCTTCTGGAGACGTTGCGATACATGCGCTCAATTGGTATGAGAGCGTAAACGGCAAGGTTGATGGGCTGTTGTTGCTACAACCTACCTCACCTTTTCGTAAGCGTGAGACGCTATTGAAAGGGATAGCTATTTTTTCTAAAGGACAATGTCAGACATTAATTGGCGTTTCACCAGCAAAGTCTCATCCTATGAAATGTTTTAAGGTTAATGGTGACGAAATGAAATCATTTATTGGTGATGGTTTGATCCCAAGGTCACAGGATCTTCCCCCAGCTTATGAAGTAAACGGCGCATTTTATTTGATTCATCCTGACGAGCTAAGAGCAACAAATTCCTTTTACAATGAATCAATGGCACCGTTAATCATGGATCAAGCCTATGAAGGTATAGATATTGATACGGAAAGGGATTGGAAATTAGCTGAAGAAGCCTTAAGGGCAGGAATTATTCCTAACTTACAACGATAAAAGGCGTATTTAAATGATTGTTCTAGTGGGTCGGCGGTTAAAATTTTTCTGGCTATACTTAGAGTATTTTAGGAAAGCTAAAAAAATATGGCACTTGCCTCTAAAAAGTGATGTTTTAATTTTTGACGCTAATGGTTTAGAGCTATTATTAGAATATCTGGGACCTTGGAGACCAGAAGTTCTGCATGTGCGCAATGAATGTATCAATATACCAATTTTATTACGAAGTTTATTTAGGCGGGGTAACAAATCATTAGCTTATACGGATTGTTTCATAGAAAAAGTGAATCCAAAATTAATGGTAACTTTTACTGATAACAATCCAAAATTTTTTAGTATTAGTCAGCAACATCCTTCCGTCAAGACTGTGTTTATTCAAAATGGAACTCGTTCTTATTATGGTGATATTTTTGAGATACTTGAGAAAAGTTCAAGTGAAGCCTGCAGTCGAATGACTGTTGATTATATGATGACTCACGGTGGCAATGTTGGGAGGGAATTTGCTCGTTATATAAAAGGAAAAGTTATCCCAATTGGGTCATTTAAAAATAATCGGTTGCAAGCGACCAATGCTAGTCTGAATGATATAGTTGCTTTCATATCACAATGGCAAGAAAGTGGATTTCTTTTAAATAATGTATTTTATTCACACGACTCATTTTTTAGTCAGACAGACAGACCCATAGTTGAATTTTTAGTTAAGTATACGGACAAAAAAAATAAACGGTTTATGATTATTCCACGTAATAGCGTGGGTGATGTAGGTCGAAAATCTGAAGAAGCTTATTTCAGAGAACTTATTGGTAATAATGTAGTGTTTCTTGAACCAGAAGGTGCTTATGGGTCCTACAAAGCACTAGATATAGCTGGTGTTGCCGTTGGAGTTGACTCGACACTTATCTATGAAGCTATCGCACGCGGCTCAAAGGCTGCTATTTTTTCGACTCGATCTGGCGTGCTCGGTCTTGGATCTTTCACTTATGGTTGGCCAAATGAGAATTTAGATGAAGGCCCTTTTTGGACTAATCGCTCAGACCCAAAAGCTTTTGAACGTATCATGGATTATCTATTTCAGATCAATGACCAGCAGTGGAGAGTGGAGTTGAACAAGCATTCTTTTGATCAAGTGATGCCCTATGACGCGGGAAATAGCATTTTACAAATGATCTTAGCTAAAGAGCTAGGCTCGAAACCAACCATAAAGCACATTGACAAACTTTGAAAATAAACTACCACTAATGCTAATAACATGTATTTTTATTTGACATGTCTTTTTAATAAGACACTAATTTCACTACTGTTAAAAATACTAAAGAAAAGTAATTCATCAAATGTTAAATGATTCACCGAATTCTTCAAGTTGTGTAACAAAATTCAGCACCCCCCTTTTGGTGGAGACCCTTGATCCGGAAAAGTTTGCATTATTCCCTACGGAGTCTGGTGGTGGAGTGGTGATTCCCAGCGAAGAACTGCTAAGGCTGTCTAATTCATATTCCAAGCTATATGCAATTTACATCTCTCGTCTTTCAGTTAAGTTTGTGGATGAGTTTGGTATATCAGCGCCTGCCGCGAAGCAGCTTGCTAGGCATGTTTTAGTGCCCCTAATTCATTGCTTTATGGACCGTCTGGTTAGAGTGGAAAAGGCTATTGACGCTGCTCCCTGTCAGTTGACCATTCCCCGCCAAGGAGTGTTTTCAGCCATAGGAACGGTTGAATCATTTCAAGGGGCTGCTTTATTAAATCCAGCTTTTAACCAATATATGGTTTGGTTTGTAGGACGGGTTTGGCAGCTTCCTGAATCTGATCCAGTGTCAGAGTGTGTTCAATTTGAATCCCAAGTAGGATTTAAAAATAATTTATTTAATATATGTTCAAAAACACGGTTTGAATTAGGTAAGAGAATTTTCCGTAGAATCCTAACTCTATTGCCACTTGCACGATTTCCAATACTAACTGCAGCATACGCTACCGTACCTTTTCAAACAAAAAAATTCTATTGGAAATATTTAGAAGACATAGGCCTCAAATGTTCACTCAAAGATGATAAAATTAATAATAAACTTAGGCTAAAATTATTTTCAGAAGAGTTAATCGAACACAGCTATTTAAGTGAATTTTTAACTGGTCTGGGTTTAACAATTAAAGAACAGAGCAGGGCTAAAAAATTATTAAAAGAATTTTTGCAATTGCACTACCCAACAACCCTGCTCGAGGCATTGACTCCAAATATGCAGCAGGCTTTAAAAACGATCCAACCATACAAGAAAAAAGCTTTAATTACCTCAGGTGGAAGTAACTCTATTATGTGCTATCTTGTTGCGGCAGCGAAGCAGCTTGGCCACACTGTTGTTGATCTTCAGCATGGTGGACACTATGGCTACATGAAAGATATGAGTCCTTTTTTAGAATTAGAATACCCAGGTGTTGATGAACTTATTACTTGGGGCTGGTCACGCCTACCCAACCAACTTAACCTGCAAGAAATTTCTGTCATCAAGTTGCCAAGTCCGTGGCTGAGTGAACGAAAACTTTATTGGAAAGGACTAACGTTTATTGAAAATAAAGAGTTCGACATTTTAATGCTGCCAAATATGATTAAACGTTTTCCACCAGCACCATGTGGAGCATCAATCACAAGTATTGATACTATTCAAGAAGTGGCGATTTCAATAAAGAACTTTGTTCATCAAGCAACGGAAAAGAAACTCAGTATTCTCCACAAACCATATAATCCCGCGTCGGTAAAGTTGTTAGGAAAAACTATGAGGGAATTAGAAATAATCGGTGGAAGTTTATATCACTGCGAACAGCAGTTAGATAAAGGATTAACTTTTGAGTTGCTAAATCGTTGCAGTGTGGTTGTTTGGGATCAACCTGGCACTGGCTTTTTGGAATGTCTTTCATCAAAAATCCCAACGATGGTTCTCTGGCCGAGGATTTTTAACCAAGAAGAAAATTGGGTAAAACCAATATTTCTGGAGTTAGAAAAGAAAGGAATTATTCATCGTGCTGCAAAAACACTGGTTGAAGAAATACATCTATTCAAGTTGTCACCTACGTTATGGATGCAAGATGCTAAAAGGGTTTCCTTAGTTGATCGATTTTGTGAGAACTTTGCCTCGACAGATGAAAAGTGGTCAGTTCATTGGCGCCGATATTTAGATGGGTTGAGCAAACCAGATATTAAAGGTAATTAAAAAATCGTCAATAGTTGTTGCTCAATCATCAGGCACTGCTGCAAGCCCAAAACAAGACGAGAGCCCTATTTTTAAAGAAAATCAGGGTACGTTAATCATTACAATGATTATTTAGCTAAATAACGATTTATAAATATGACCAAATTAAAGTACCATTTTACCAAAATCACCGAACTAATTTACCAATTAGGTCTGAATAAACTAAACCTCGTTATAATATTAGGCCTGTATTATGTGGTTACCATTGTCTGTGCGCTTCTTGAGGCTACGAGCATGATGGTGCTTGTAGCTCTTTTTACTGGGGGCTTGGACGTGCTACTTGACACAGGCTTACCAACACTTATCAAGAATACCATCCAAGAATTCGCCTCTTTAAACCAATTATCAAACTTAGTTTTTATTCTTATTTTGTTATTTTTTTCGTCCTTAATTTTTCGCTTTGGGTTACTATATAGCGATGGAATTATGAATGCTCTGTTGCGCAGGAAGATTCAAGAATCAGTGTTTAAATCTCATCTTTATGGCGATTGGGCGCACATGAGAAACTTTAGTGTTGGAAACGCAGTGGGCACTAATACACAAGAATCATTGATTGTGACTAAATATATGTTATCTGGGGTGCAGGCAATATATTTTATTGTGTCGGCAACCGTCTTAATAGTCTTCGCATCAGTAATAAATCCAAACATTCTCATAGTGCAAGGAATGATTGCTTTGCCATTGATGCTGGTAATTAAAAAAGTATTTTCTATACAATCTAAACTTTCAGCCAGGTCTGCGGAGCTCCGGAATACTTTTTCAAGTGATATTACAGACCGATATAATGGCTTACTGCAAGTGAACGTAGACAATAATACTGATTATCACTTTGAAAAAGGAATTAACGTCCAAGGTGAACTGACAGATTTAGATCGCAAGATTGGCATATGCCAAGCCATGCTTGGCTCATTTAATATTATACTGATACTCACTGCAATAATATTTTTGTCAATATGGCTGCATTTTAATCACTATTCTGATCTACCTGAGTTAGGTATGATTGCGACGGTGGGAATGCTGGGTTTAAGGGTTGCAACTCAACTTAATGGAGCGGTGGCGGCAGTTGGAACTTTATCTCGACTTTCAGGTAGTGTCTTACCTGTTTTAGAAGCGATGCTAATACCTCGGGTCAGGCAGCGTGAGCTAATTTCAGAGTCCGTCGTAGGCATAGAAGTAAACGCTGTATCGTTTGATTATGAAGCTCAACCTATTTTTAGTGACGTTTCTTTATCAGTTAAAAGAAAAAATCCACTTCTGCTTACTGGGCGCTCTGGAAAGGGGAAGACAACTCTAGCTAATTTAATTTCAGGCCTTTATTTTCCTAAAAGTGGTGAAATCCATTATATTGGAAAATCTTGTAAAAGCTATCCCTCTGATAATTTTGCAGCAAAAGTTGGCTTCGTTACTCAAGATATCTATCTATTCAATGGAACTATGAGGGAGAGCCTATCAGCAGGTAGAGATCGTAGTGACGAAACTATATGGAGAGCCTTAGAGCAAGTTGATGGGGCAGACTTTATTCGACAATTTGGTGGTCTTGATGCTCTAGGAATAGAGGCAGGTCGATCACTTTCTGGTGGTCAGCGTCGTCGCCTGGGTATTGCCAGAGTATTGCTGTCAGGGGCTGATATCCTAATATTTGATGAAGTTACAGCTGGTCTTGATGAAATCAACAAGCTAGCCATCACAGAGGTCATTGAACGTTTGAATGAAAATCATGTAGTTATCGTTATCTCACATGACCGTTTAACGTTAGCTGGGCAAACAGTTTTTGTGGTTTGAAATTAATGTTTAAAGCTTTATGGGATATGTTTTTTAAATGTCTTCTGATGAGTGTGTAAATGTGTAGAAAAAAATATGAAAGTTGTAATGATTGGTGCAGGGTATGTTGGGTTGGTGACTGGTGCATGTTTTTCAGAATTTGGTGCTTATGTCAGTTGCTTCGATGTAAATGATAAAAAAATAAATGATTTGGTAGAAGGAAAGATTCCTATTTATGAACCAGGTCTGAATATTCTGGTAGAGAAAAACACTAAATCGGGTAGGCTAAATTTCACCAGAGATATAGAGACGGCTATAGGCGAAGCTGATTGTGTTTTTATTGCTGTCGGGACACCTTCTAGGCGAGGTGATGGGCATGCTGATCTTACCTACGTCTATGCTGCCGCTAAAGATATTGCAGGACATCTAAGGGGTTATACTGTTATTGTGGATAAATCCACAGTGCCAGTTGGCACGGCGCGTGAAGTTAAGAAAATTATTAGAAAAGAAAATCCAGATGCTAATTTTGATGTAGCATCTAATCCAGAATTTCTTCGAGAAGGTTCTGCTATTGAAGATTTTATGCGTCCAGAGCGTGTGGTGATTGGGGTAGAAAGTCAGCGAGCCGAGGCTAAATTGCGTGAACTTTACCGTCCACTTAGTTTAATCGATGCACCAGTTTTCGTAACTACAATTGAAAGTGCTGAATTGATTAAATATGCTTCTAATGCTTTTTTGGCTACAAAGGTTAGTTTTATTAATGAAATGTCTTTGCTCTGTGAAGCTGTTGGTGCTGACGTAAATGCTGTTGCCACTGGAATGGGAATGGATCGGCGTATAGGTAACAAGTTTTTACATGCAGGACCTGGCTTTGGGGGATCGTGTTTTCCTAAAGATACGTTAGCATTGATCCGAACTGCAAAGGACAATGGTGTCCCTTGCAAGATTGTTGAAGCTGTTGTAGAGGTAAATAACACCCAAAAACAATATATGATTAAAAAAATCTGTAAAGCATTAGGTGGTTTTGAAGTTGAAAAGAAAATTGCGGTTCTTGGTCTAACATTTAAACCTGAAACAGACGATATGAGAGACGCTCCATCCCTTTCGATTCTTCCACCATTGATAGAAAAAGGAGCAATTCTTCGGGTGCATGATCCACAAGGTATGGAACAAGCCAAATCTCTTTTGCCAGAAAAAGTAACTTACTGTGACCATGTTTATGAAACATTTTTAGGGGCAGACGCCGTTGTTTTAATGACTGAGTGGAATCAGTACCGTGATTTAGATCTTGACCGTGTTAAAAAGCTTATGAATGGAAATGTTTTTATTGATCTGCGTAATGTATACGAAAGAGAGATTATAGTTAAACACGGTTTCAAATACTTCTGTGTGGGAAGGTGAATTTAAGGTTTTAGAGGCACATATTAAATGAAAGTGTTAGTGACGGGTGTGTGTGGGTTTATTGGAATGCATGTTGCCATTCGGCTACTAGAACAAGGGCATGAGATAGTTGGTTTAGACAATATTAATGATTATTACGACGTAACGCTCAAGCATGACCGTTTGGCGCGTATTAAACCTTTTGATAAGTTTCGTTTTATTAAACTAGATATCGCTGATGCGCAACAAATAGAAGCGTTATTTGCCAAGGAAAAATTCCAACGTGTAGTCAATCTTGCAGCACAGGCGGGTGTGAGATATTCACTGATTAACCCTCATGCATACATCAGCAGCAATATAGTTGGTTTTACTAATATTTTGGAAGGCTGTCGGCATAACCAAGTTGAGCATCTAGTTTATGCCAGTAGTTCCAGTGTTTACGGGTCTAATTCGAACATGCCCTTTTCGGTTCACCAAAATGTAGACCATCCAGTGAGCTTTTATGCAGCAACAAAAAAATCCAATGAATTAATGGCGCATAGCTATAGCCATCTTTATGCTTTGCCAACCACAGGCCTGCGTTTTTTTACCGTTTATGGACCATGGGGTAGGCCTGACATGGCTCCGTCTTTGTTCGCTGGTGCTATTCAGCAAGGTCGCCCAATCAATGTCTTTAATAAAGGTAAAATGCAGCGTGACTTTACCTATATAGACGATATTGTTGAAGGTGTTGTGAGGGTGCTTGATCAAGTAGCTAAGCCAGACACTTTATATTCTAATGAAACGCCAGACCCTGGTACTAGCTATGCGCCTTACAAGTTGTATAATATCGGCAACGAAGAACCAGTTGAACTGATGGCTTTTATTGAAACTATTGAAAACGCTATGGGTAAGAAAGTGGAAAAAAAAATGTTACCAATGCAATCAGGCGATGTGACTGCGACCTTTGCAGATATTGATGATTTGAAAAAAGCTATTGGCTTTGCCCCTAAAATATCTTTGAGTGCAGGAGTTGCCAAGTTTATAGCTTGGTATAAGGATTATCATGGTAAAGATTAAACACTATTGTAAAAAATTTATCCTACTGTAGTAATCAAAATAAATAAGCGGATGGCTAAATTAGAGTGCCCTTTATAAATTATCTTTTCGACAGTTTAAGCCATCCTGTTGTTGTAGTGTTGTATACAAATGATAATAAAGGATTAGATCTCTTGAAATATATATATTATTTTCACTGTACGTTAGATTTTCGTTGACTAATTCTATCGATATTCAATATATCTTATATGTTTAAAAATTTATAAATTCAATGGTTAATCTCATTAATAAATAGAATCTAGTTCACCATGATCCCATATTTTAACAAACAGATTAGCCAAACCAGTAATGATGAAATCTTCATCGTAATGAGATTTAATTCCTTCAATCAAAACTCTGAGTCTGACTTTTGGAAGGATAAATTATCTAGTTATGCTGTCGTACCTCAGAGACTGCAGCAGGTTTGGCGTTGAAATTAGCGCTAGGCACTGCTCAGTTTGGCCTACCCTACGGCATTACGAACCAAAGTGGCCAGGTCAACCGAACTGATGCAAAAGGCATTTTGGAACTGGCGAGATTCAGCAGTATTGATACTGTTGATACTGCTATTGCATATGGTGATAGCGAATCTTGTTTGGGGCAACTTGGCATGGATGGGCTTAAGGTGATCACAAAGCTTCCTCCAGTTTCATCAGACATCGCTGATGTTGCCTCTTGGGTTCAAGATCAGATACAAGCATCATTGCAGCGTCTAAATGTGCGGTCAGTATACGCTGTATTGCTTCACCGACCACAAGATCTTTTTGGTCTTCTGGGTCCTGACCTATATTATGGGCTATTGCGATTAAAAGATGACGGCTTAGTAAAGAAAATAGGTATTTCGATCTATGCACCAACAGACTTAGACATTGTATTGGGCGCGTATCAGATTGATCTAGTGCAAGCGCCATTTAACTTGATGGATCAGCGTTTAAAGTCGTCAGGTTGGTTATTAAAACTGCATAACCTAGGAATTGAAATCCATACGCGCTCTGCTTTTTTACAAGGATTACTGCTTACTGCATCTGATTCAATTCCAGAAAAATTTAAATATTGGCAACCCTTATTTAATAATTGGGATAGCTGGTTAATCGATAACAATGTTTCGGCTATTCAGGCTTGTGTTGGGTTTGTTAAAGCTCATCCTGAGATTTCCAAAGTTGTAGTTGGAGTTGAAAGTATAAATCAGCTCAGGCAATTAATTAAGGTAGCAAAAGAACCAATAAGTAGCAAATGGCCAAACATAAGTTGCTCTGATGAACATCTAATAAACCCTTCAAACTGGAATATATTGTGAAAACTATAGCCATTGTACAAGCTCGCATGGGTTCTACTCGGTTTCCAAACAAAGTTATGAAAACGATAGGTGGCGTTCCAATGATCGAACTACTGCTAGCTCGTTTATTTCGTTCGACTGAATTAGACCAAATCGTAGTAGCTACATCGACTGACCCTAAAAATTTACCTCTAGTTAAACATGTCCAGTCATTAGGTTACTCATGTGATCAAGGCAGTGAAAATGACGTTTTGGAGCGCTACGTCAACACGGCGAAGGTGCATCAAGCAACTGTTGTGGTCCGTATTACTGGTGACTGCCCTATGGTTGACCCTGAATTAGTTGATGAGTGTATCAAGCGTTTCCGCAAGGAGCGCGTAGATTATTATAGTAATAGAAACCCACCCTCATACCCAGACGGTTTAGATATTGAAGTTGTAAAGCTAAAAGCGTTAGAACTTGCAATGCATGAATCTGATAAGGAATTTGACCACGAGCATGTAACCCCTTATATAATATCAAGTGACCAATTTAGTAGATCCAACCTACTTAATGAACAAGATTTGTCCAAACTTCGCTGGACAGTCGACGAATCTACTGATTTTGAGGTTATTAGTAATATTTTTAAATATTTTTCACCAAATATCTACTTTACTTGGACTCAAATACTCGAGTTACAGCGCAGTCAACCTAGTATTTTTGCAGCTAATCAACAGATTACTCGTAATGAAGGAAGTTTGTTAGGTTCTGGACAAAAGCTTTGGAAGCGTTCTAAGCAAATAATTCCAGGTGGTAATATGCTTCTTTCAAAGCGGGCTGAAATGTTTTTACCTGAGCAATGGCCATCATATTTTAGTAAAGCAAAAGGCTGTAAAGTATGGGATCTCGACGGTAATGAATTAATAGACATGTCAATTATGGGTATCGGGACGAACATACTAGGTTATGGACAAAGTGAAGTCGATGCTGCTGTCATACAAGCAGTATCTGCTGGTAACATGTCAACGTTGAATTGTCCTGAGGAGGTGTATCTTTCTGAAAAGCTCATAGCGATGCATCCATGGGCTGATATGGTCCGTTTGGCTCGTTCCGGTGGTGAAGCCAATGCCATAGCTATTCGAATTGCTCGGGCTGCATCTGGCAAGGATGGAGTAGCTATTTGTGGCTATCACGGTTGGCATGATTGGTATCTATCTGCAAATTTAGGTGATGATAAAAGTCTTGATGGACACTTATTACCTGGGCTAGAACCCAATGGTGTTCCGCGCAATTTAAAGAATACAGTGTTTCCATTTAGTTATAATAATTTTGCAGATCTTGAGGTACTAGTTAATAGCCAAGACATCGGAGTTATAAAAATGGAAGTAGCGAGGAATAAGGGGCCAGAAAATGAATTTTTGGTTCAAGTTCGGAAATTGGCTACAAAACATAATATCGTATTAATCTTTGATGAATGTACATCGGGCTTTCGTGAAACTTTTGGTGGCCTCCATATAAAATATGGTGTGAGTCCTGACATGGCGATGTTTGGTAAGGCTCTCGGTAATGGATATGCGATCACTGCAATTATTGGCCGACGAGAAGTTATGGAGGCCGCCCAATCTTCCTTTATTAGTAGTACATTTTGGACAGAGCGTATTGGCCCAGTTGCGGCACTAAAAACGTTAGAAGTGATGGAGCAAGTTAAGTCTTGGGACAGTATTACTGCAACTGGCTTGCAGATTCGAAAACGTTGGCAACTATTGGCAGACCAATATGACCTTAGTATTAGTCATTGGGGCCTGCCCTCACTCACTGGCTACTCTTTTGAGGGTAGCAATGCTCTGGCATATAAAACGTTAATAACACAAGAAATGCTAACTAAGGGTTACCTAGCTAGCAATAGTGTTTATGTGTGCACTGAACATACCCCTGATATAATAGAAGGATATTTCGCTACTCTAGACCCTATATTTAAACTGATTAAGGAGTGTGAGGATGGCCGAAATGTCATGTCTTTGTTAAAGGGACCTGTTTGTCATTCTGGCTTTAAACGCTTAAATTAACTCATATAATCCTGGCCTAAGTACATATGTTAAAACAAGATAAAATTCTAATACTAGGGTCAACTGGTTTATTAGGCTCTTCACTAGTTCCCCATTTGAGGCAGGGTGGCCATAATATAGTTACTCATGCTCGAACAGAAGGAACTGCTGAATTTATAGGTGATCTTGAGGGTCGATCTGTGACTCACGAGCTTCTGACCATAGTTCAGCCATCTATAATCATTAACCTTGTTGGACTAACAAGTGTCGAAATCTGTCAAGAACAGCCACACAAAGCCTATCAAGTAAATACTCAGACTGTAGAAAATATAGCTTGTTGGATCAAGCAATCAAACACCAGTTGCCATTTAATTCATATATCTACTGACCAAGTCTATGATGGAGATGGGCCACATGATGAAGAGAACATAACCCTAACAAATAATTACGCACTAACTAAATATGCAGGAGAGATTGCAGCTATAGCAGTAAAATGCACTATATTACGGACCAACTTTGTGGGGCGTAGTAAGGTCAATAGCAGGGAAAGTCTTACAGATTGGGTGTACACAAACCTCATTGCCAGCAGAAAAGTTGAGGTATTGACTGACATATTATTTAGTCCGCTGTCATTGACAACAATGGTTGAGATGATTGAACTCGTTATTCGTCATAAACCACCAGGGGTATATAATATGGGTTCAAGTGAGGGTATGAGCAAAGCTGACTTTGATTTTGAATTTGCATCAAGACTAGGGCTACCAGTAAATAGCATGTCTCGTATTAAGACTTCAGAGGCAGCTTTTTTACACGCGTATAGACCAAAAGATATGCGCATGAATTGTTCTAAATTCGAAAAAAAACTTGGAATACGATTGCCTAATTTAAGTGATGAAATTGAAAAATCTGCAGAAGACTATAATGAAAAAAATTGATCAAGTACTCGAAATTAAAAATAAAAAAATAGGTAATGACTACCCGACATATTTTATTGCGGATATAGCTGCTAATCATGATGGTGATCTAGGCCGAGCGAAAGAGCTAATCTATTTATCTGCTGAAGCTGGCGCTGATGCTGCAAAGTTTCAACATTTTAGGGCAGAAACAATTGTAAGTGATGTTGGTTTCAAATCACTTAAGGGGCAGAAATCCCATCAAGGTAGCTGGAAAAACTCTGTATTCGAAGTTTATAAGGGTGCCTCAGTGAGTTTGGACTGGACTCCTATTTTAAAAGAAACGTGTGATAAAGCGGGTATTGCATTTTTCACTAGTCCTTATGCGTTAGATATTGTTGATCACATCGACCCCTATGTGCCGGCTTATAAAGTCGGTTCAGGTGACATTACATGGATAGAAATGATTGAATATATTGCGTCGAAACAAAAGCCCTGCATAATAGCGACTGGGGCCTCTAAAATCGAAGATGTTGTAAGAGCAGTATCAGCTTCAATTGCTGTTAACCCTAAGTTGTGTCTAATGCAATGTAATACAAATTACACTGCTAGTTTAGAAAACTTTAAGTTCATACATCTTAATGTTTTGAAAGTGTATCGTGAAATGTTTCCCAATTTAGTTTTGGGATTAAGTGATCATACACCAGGAAATGCAACTGTACTTGGTGCAGTGGCACTGGGTGCCCGTATGATTGAAAAGCACTTTACCGATGATGTTGAGCGTGTTGGTCCAGATCACGCCTTCTCAATGGATAAAGAATCATGGCGTAATATGGTTGACCGCTCACGTGAATTAGAAAATGCACTTGGGTTAGGTATAAAACAAGTTGAAGGCAATGAAAAAGAAACAGTGGTTCTGCAGCGTCGTGCGATACGAACTACAAAAAATCTTGACGTGGGTACCCTTTTAACTTCTGACCTTCTTACAGTATTGCGCCCATGCCCAAACGATGGAATTCCACCATATGAAATAAATAAATTAATTGGTAAGCGAATAATTCGAAACATCGGTGTCGGGGAGCACCTTCTATGGACAGATCTCTCTTAGCAGTCGTTATTCCAGCATATAATGAAGGGGCTACTATAACAGCAATTGTGCAGGCGGTTATCAAGTATGGAATTCCTATAGTTGTTGATGATGGATCTTCTGATCAAACTATGCAAATTGCACAGTCTGCGGGTGCTGAGGTAGTAATTCATAACATTAACTTAGGCTATGATGCAGCACTAAATTCTGGTTTTGTGTGTGCGCATAACCTTGGTTGTAACTTTGCTCTGACTATGGATGCAGACGGGCAGCATAACCCGAACTTGATTCCAGCTTTTATAAATGCCCTCGATTTAGGTGCTGATGCAGTGATAGGAGTGCGTGACAGGAAACAGCGGTTGGCTGAGTATATATTTGCTATAGTTTCGAATCTATTATGGGGTGTCCATGACCCGTTGTGTGGGATGAAAGCGTATAGGATGGAGTTGCACAGTTTACTTGGCCATTTTGACGCGTACGGTTCTGTAGGCACAGAAATGACCATTTATGCAGCACGCCAACAAAAAACTATTGTACAGATTCCAGTGGTGACTAGAGATCGTAAGGATGCCCCCCGTTTTGGTCGAATACTAGGCTCTAATTTGAAAATTTTAAGAGCTCTTTATTATGCGTTTTGATAAATTAATCAGAGATAGATCTATGCTTTTTGAGCTCTACCAAAGTCTTTCTAGAAATTATAGTATATGCACAAAACTTAGCCCTATTTACTACGTTAATGTTTGTTACTGCAAACATGTTTTGATAACTTTCGTATCCGTGCAATGCAAAAATCAAATAAGTAAATTTCAAAGGAAAGAGTAAAAGGAAGGAATGCTAGTTAAAGTAATTCTATATACGATTTCCTTCACTACACCTTAATTTGAAGAATAGAAAATAATTAATGTTGGAATTACAAAGGGTAACTAAATTATAACTGCAAATAATTATTTATTAGGTATTCAGTTTTGAATTTAATTAAATTAATAAGACATTAAATTTTTTTTGGGTTTTTATTTAACTTCAGATTAATTGACCCTTTATATAATTCAATCAAGAGTTATAATTTCTTAGTTCTCTTAAACTGATCAGTGGAGTAAAATGGAAAAAAATAAAGAGTCGTTTAGAGATGGTGAAGCTAACGAATGGTTTCAAAGAAACAAAATAAATATATTAGATGAAAATAATCCAGTATGCGCAATTAGAAGTTTGCTTATCGATTGGTTAAAACCGTTTGAAAAAGAAATTTCTAGTATTTTAGAAATTGGGTGTGGCAGTGGGCATGGATTGAACAAGATGTCACAGGGGTTATTAGCAAAAGGATTTGGTATAGAGCCTAGTACTGAAGCAGTGAAATACATTCTAAATGAATTCCCTAACCTAGAGGTAAAACTAGGGTTTGGCGATGATGTGCCCTATTCTGAAAGGTTTGATTTAGTTCATTTAGGTTTTTTTCTTTACTTGGTTGATAGAGAATTTTATCTGAGGTGTATTAGTGAGGCTGATAGGCTAGTAAATATGGGGGGGTATTTGTCAATTATTGATTTTGAAACACCTTTTCCATATTCAAACACATATAAATACTTGAATGATGTCTTCACACATAAAACAAATAATAGTGAAGTTTTTGTAGCAAGTGGCTTATATAGTGTCGTCAATAAGTTTCAATTTTCACATAATAACCTATTCTTTGACAAGGATATAAACGAAAGGGTCTCCCTTACGTTACTATATAAGGAAACAAAAGTGTTTGGAAAAACTAGGAGAAAATAAAATTTTATAATGCTTAAAAATCACCCAGAAAATTTTAAAGTTATTAATCAGATGTGATAGATTTGTAAGATGGGTTATTGATAAGATATCAGAAATTCGGTTCGTAAAATAATAAAAGCTACAGCTAATAAAAATAATATTATAACGTAGTTATATTTGTTAAATTATAGAGTTTAAAAAATTGAAAAAGATGGAAAAAGGTTCAAAACACTTAATCACAACAGCAGATGAGCGCACCTGGAAGTCTGATCGCCCTGTTCTATTCCTTGGAGAGTGGTGCCAACTTTACGACCGGAGAGCTCTTTGGATGAGTATGAATGGTGAAGTTGCAGTTCCATTCACACCAGAACCAGATAAAAAATCTAATGATATTGAGTATTTACACGCCTTGACCGATCAGTTGTTAATTGAGTTAGGGGCCGCACTTAATGCATTACACAGGACTACTCACTCATCACGTTATTGGAATATATTGCTCGGTCATTGGTTAAGGCGGTACGTGAATGTTTGCTATAACCGATATTTTACTCTGGACCAGACGTTACGGAAATATAAAATAACTAGCACTACGATACTTTGCTCAGAAGATTTTAGCCTTGCTACACCTGATTCATCAAGTTTTGTTCAAGCTTGTGATAATGACAGGTGGAATAATATGTTTTATGCTCGTGTTCTGGAGCATATGGGCATAAAAGCTTTTAATCTGACTGTAGTTCTGATCGAAAAGGAAGAAATTGATAAACAACAAATAGTAAATAAAGTGCCACATCGGTTTAATTTCAGGACATTAGTGAAAACTTTCATTAAAAAAGTTACAGCTTGGTTTCTTAAAAATAATGATGCGTTAATAATTTCTACCTATATGCCAAAATGGCAAGAAATTAAACTTAATTTGGCGCTATGGCAAAGCCCACAATTTTGGAAAACGCCACCCTTAATAAATGCTTCTGCGGATCTCAAATTGCGAAAAAAATTTGCTTTGAGTAGTAACACTGATGTGGGGTTTGAACAATTTGTTCGTGACTTATTGCCTGACACGATGCCTATTTGTTATTTAGAAGGCTACCTTCAACTCACGCAACAGGCAGAATCACTAAATTGGCCAGCCAACCCAAAATTTATTTTTACGAGTAATAGTTTTGATGCGGATGAAATTTTCAAAGCTTGGACAGGAATTAAAACAGAACAAGGTGTGCCGTACTTCACTGCTCAGCATGGTAATAATTATGGAACATTGAATGGCATTCAAAATTGGCCAGAGCAGGTATCGGTGGATAGATTTTTTACTTGGGGGTGGACCAACGGCAATTCAAAAAATATTCCAGCCTTTGTTTTAAAAACAAATAATGTTCAATTGAAGAGCAATCCCAAGGGTGGTCTTTTGCTACTTGGGGTGTGTGTTGAGCCAATGTGCACTATGTTTGATGACTATCATGAACATGGTATTTACCAAAAACAACAATTCCTTTTCGTAGAAGCCTTACCTCAAAAGATACAAAAATCTCTGACCGTGCGCCTACATGATAGATGGGTCAAAACGCGCTGGTCAGACGAAAAGCGTTGGAGCGACCACAAATTGTCCCTTCAAATGGATCTGGGCTTTGAGCCTGTCAAAAAAGCTATAGGAAAAAACCGTTTGGTTGTCCATGCATATGACTCTACGGGGATTTTAGAAGGTTTGACCTCGAACATACCAACTATGTGTTTTTGGAATGGCGGTCTAGATCACCTTTTGCCAGTTGCGAAACCATATTATGAGTTATTAAGGGATGTAGGGATTCTTTTAGACTCACCCGAAAGTGCGGCGCATGATGTTGCAAAGCATTGGGATGACATTGATGGATGGTGGGGAAGTGAAAAGGTTCAGCGTGCTAGAGTGATGTTCTGTGAGCAATATGCTCGTGTAGAAAAACAACCAGCAAAGGCATTAAGTAGGATGCTAAGGACTGTCGCGGGAAGCCACGATAATCAAGCAGCCAATAGCGAATTTAAACAATGATAAAAATTAAAATTTATTGAATTATTAATTTCAATTTATGGCAAACTGTTTTCCGTGGGTGATAAAGTTCTAGTAATATTTGAGTTTTGTTGTACAGAAATATTCCAGTCTTGGTAAGACCATAGAGTTGGACTGTTAGGTACTGTGTTGTGCTAACAATTTAGCCGTTTGGGTTTGAGAAATTTTTTATATGCAAGGTGGTTAAAAATGTTTTTTAAAAGAAGGTCTTCTGTATGGGGTAGAGAATATAAAGGGCTCCCTATCCGCTCAGACTATCGAGTGCACGATGAAGCATTTGAAATGATAAGTAATAAACTTAGTGATCAAACTAATTTAAAAGTTTTAGATATAGCGACTGGCTCTGGCGCATTTTCACAAAGAATAGTTGATGCTTTCCCAACTTGGGAGTTGGATGTTAACGACTTTGAAAACCAAGCTTTAGTTTCTGGAATGGATAAACGTCAAGTTGATCTTAATTCAAATTTTGCAAATAAATTTTCAAAAGACGGATACGAATTAGTAATTGCAATAGAGATTATTGAACATTTAGAAAATCCTTGGCATTTTTTTCGAGAAATTAGAAAAGTCTTAAAACCTGGCGGTGTTTTGGTCCTGACGACACCAAACGTAGATTCATTATTAGACCGTCTTGTATATTTAACGGATGGGCATCCATTTTATTTTGGTGTAAGGGGTTATGTTAATTCGGGTGGGCACATTACTATGGTTCCAGATTGGTTGTTGCGATTGGTGTCAAGTGAAGCGGGGTTTACTTATGTAGAACTCAACTCGCAGGTAGACACGAAGCCACATATTGGGATTCGGGCTCTTGTAAAAATGCTATTCGTTTTAGTTGGCAGTCCTTTTATGCATAACAAAAACAACAGGTCGATTAACATTTATATATGTAATTAGAGTCCTCATTTCATGAAAATATTAATCTTTTCAGAGGAATATATAAAAATTACTAAAGGAATGTTTGTTGTCTGGCGCAATTACGTTAGTGAATCATCTGAACGTTATGATGTTGATATTCTTTTAAACAAAGAGCATTGGGCGGTTGATGAGCTAGAAGACGAGTTTGGCGCTAATGAAAATGTTGTATTACACCAACTTCCTTTTAAAATGCCCACAACAATAGTCAAAATGGTATTTGGCTGGTTTGATCAACATTGGATATTGAGAGGAGGCTGGCATGTTTTCGGCCAGTGTTTAAATCTATTATTTTCCCCACTGGTAATAATTTATCTTACCCTTTGGCTGCGTCAGGCCAAGCCGATTGCAATGTTTAGTCATAATGGGGGTTGGCCAGCCGGAGTGCTTTGTCGCTGGATCTTAGTGGCTGCTTTCTTAGCTCGTGTCCCAAGGCGTATTTTGATTATACACAGTCACCCACACATTAATGAAAATATAGTATTTTACATATTATTTCGCCCCATTCGTTGGTTACAAGCTAGGGTGATGGATTATTGTGCGACGACCATTGTGACAGTATCGGATAGTGTTAAAGCTTCCCTCGTTCAAAATGTTTTTGAACGTTCAGTAAAGCGTATTCATAATGGAATACCTAAATTTGGGCAAACTCCTATAGATCAAGTCAGTGAACAGCCGACTGGCAGGGTTCCTCACAATGCTACTATTGGGTTTGTGGGTGCGTTATATCCTATGAAAGGACCTCATGTGTTGTTAGACGCATTTAAGTTAATTGATATACGTTGCGAGCTTGCATTGTTAGGTCCTGCTGACCCTGTTTATCTAAAGACATTACAACAGAAGGCCGAACAGTGCCCAAACAAAGTATCTTTTCTTGGCTTTCAGTCAGATGTTGATGCTTTTATGGATAAATTAGACTTTCTTGTTGTACCATCTATTGCCTTTGAGAGTTTTGGTATAGTTATTCTTGAGGCGATGAGGTGTAAGATACCTGTAATTTGTTCAGACTTTGGCGGTATGAAAGAGGTTGTAGAGGATGGTATCACCGGGTTAGTAGTGCCTGCCAATGACGCTTTGGCTTTAGCAAGTGCGATGACGAGGCTATTATTCAACACCGAGCTAAGTCTTCAGATGGGGGAGGCTGGTTATAAGAGATTTAATGAATTGTTCACTTCAGAAAAAATGGCAGCTCAATACGACGAACTAATAAACTAACCACCATCTATCTTTTTGAATTCAAACTTAGTGGAATTATTATGAAAACAGTTATTCTCTGTGGTGGCCTTGGTACCCGGCTTGCCGAAGAAACACACCTGCGTCCTAAACCTATGGTGGAAGTCGGTGGGCGGCCTATACTTTGGCACATTATGAAAATATATGAACGCTTTGGTATGAATGACTTCGTGCTGGCGCTGGGTTACAAGGGTGATTTTATTAAAGATTACTTCCTAAACTATCATCCACACATGAGCGATTTAACAGTACATTTAAAGAGTGGCCAAGTAGATTATAACAATCCTACTGCTGAGGATTGGCGGGTGTCATTGATTGACACTGGGGCTGCGACCATGACGGGTGGGCGTTTATTGCGCTTGAAATCACAATTAGAGTCTGGCGGCACATTTATGCTGACCTATGGCGATGGCGTTGCTAACGTAGATATTAGCGCATTGCTTAAGTTTCACCGCAGCCACGGTCGCCTAGCAACGGTGACCTCAGTTCGGCCTGCAGTACGCTTTGGTGAGTTAACAGTTAAAGATAGCCAGGTGACTAATTTTCACGAAAAGCCACAAGCTGCAGAGGGTTGGATTAATGGAGGTTTTTTTGTGTTTGAGCCAGAGGTTTTTGATTTTATTGAAGGGGATGCCACTTTACTGGAGAGAGAACCATTGGAAAAAATTGCACAAGCCAATCAGTTGATGGCCTTTAACCATCCTGGATACTGGCAATGCATGGACACCATACGAGATAAGCAAGCGCTAGAAGATTTATGGGCAACCGGCAACGCGCCATGGACAGAGTCGAATTCATGATTTTATTTAAAGATGTTTACCGTGGCCGTCGGGTTTTGGTAACTGGTCACACTGGTTTCAAAGGGTCTTGGTTGTCATTGTGGCTTAACCAGTTAGGAGCAGAAGTTGCGGGGTTTTCTGTTGACATACCGACCCCACGATCTAATTTTGAGTCATTAGGCCTTGAGCAGCAGATGCATCATTATGTGGGTGATATTCGAGATAGGTCTCGTCTAACGGAAGTGATTGATGATTTTAAGCCAGAAATAGTGTTTCATTTAGCTGCACAAGCCCTTGTCAGGCACTCTTATGCAGACCCAGTTACTACCTTTGAAACAAACTTTATGGGTATGGTCAACCTGCTCGACTGTATACGGACCAGACCTTGGATTAGCACGGTGGTGCTGATCACTAGTGACAAAGCTTACCGCAACGTTGAATGGTGCTGGGGCTATCGTGAAACTGATGCGTTAGGTGGCAATGACCCTTATAGTAGTTCAAAAAGTTGTGCTGATCTTGTGGCGCAGTCTTATTTTCACAGCTTTTTGTCCAATACCCCTACGCGTATTGCGATTACTCGTGCAGGTAACGTAATTGGTGGGGGTGACTGGGCGGATGATCGCATTGTACCAGATTGCTTTCGGGCTTGGTCGCTTGGTGAGTCGGTTGATGTGCGCAGTCCTGAAGCTACGCGCCCATGGCAACATGTATTAGAGCCCTTAAGTGGTTACCTATGGTTGGGAGCGAAACTATTTAAACAGGATGATGGTCTTAATGGTGAATCCTTTAATTTTGGACCCGACGCCAATGTTAATCAGACCGTCGCTGAATTGTTAAATGCTATGGCTAGTAGGTGGCCTGGTGCTAAGTGGCAAATTCCACAGGGATTTGAGGATAGTGGCCATGAAGCACAACTACTTAAGCTTTCCTGTGATAAAGCACTTTTTCACTTAAGTTGGCAAGCGGTAATGCAGTTTCAAGAGACGGTAGCTTATACTGTTGATTGGTATCGTGACTGGAACGAGCGTAACCAAGATATGTGTAGTTTTACGGTTGACCAGATTGAACAGTATTGTCTGCTGGCAAAAGCTAGAGAAGCAGTGTGGCATTGTGATAAGTAATCTAGCTATTATAGAAGGGGTAACCATCCTTGAGTTGTGTCAATTTGCTGACGAACTTGGGTCTGTGCTGCACATGATTCGTGCAGATGATCCAGATTTCATAAATTTTGGTGAATGTTATTTTTCTGAAATCTTGCCTGGATCCATAAAAGCTTGGAAACTACATCATGAACAAACGCAAAATATAGCGGTTCCAGTAGGACGTGTTCGGTTAGTAATTTATGACGACCGAGCAGAATCATCCACTAATGGAAGTTTACAGTTGCTAGAATTAGGCCGTCCAGATTCCTATCTCCGAGTGAAGATTCCTCCAAAACTTTGGTATGGGTTCGCATGTGTTGGCAGCGCACCAGCTTTGCTGGCCAACTGTGCGGACCTACCTCACAACCCCAATGAAAGTGAACGTAAACCTGCCTTTGACCAAAGTATCCCATATAACTGGCAGGCACAGAATGTATGAACAATAGAGTTTTGGTTACAGGTGCTATGGGCTTTATTGGTGGGCGCGTTGGACAGGCATTAGCAAAGAGCGCTAATATTAAAGTGATATTAGGCAGTAGGAAAGAAAAAAATAACTTAAGCTGGTTGCCTGATACCCCAATTATAGCGATGGATTGGAGCTCCCAAAAAAGTTTAACCTTGGCGTGTGACGGGATAGACACACTTGTTCACTTAGCAGGGATGAATGATGCGGATTGTTTGCTTGATCCGATGGCAGCACTGGAGATTAATGCAGTTAACACCGCACGCTTAATGCAAGCAGCAAAAACTACAGGTGTGAGGCGAGTCATCTACCTTTCAACTGCGCACGTGTACAGTTCGAGTTTGGTTGGAAAAATTGATGAATCTACTTTAACTAGAGGTCTGCATCCATATGCTACGAGCCACCGAGCTGCTGAGGATATTGTGTTAGGGGCCAGTAATTCATATATGGATAGTATTGTAATACGATTATCTAATGGCTTTGGTGTTCCAGCGCATATGGGTGTGAATGCTTGGATGTTGTTGACGAACGATCTTTGCCGACAGGCGATTGTTTCAAAATCGATGACTTTAAGATCATCTGGGTTGCAACAGCGAGATTTTATAACATTGCATGATGTCGCTCGTGCGATCGAGCATATGCTGGGATTACCTAAGATTGATTTAGGTGATGGCATATTCAACGTTGGTAAAGGGCAATCAATGCGTGTAATTGATATGGCTCGACTTATACAAATGAGATGTGCTGAGATGCTAAGTTTTACACCTAAAATCACAAGGCCAAAGCCCACTGGAAATGAGGAAGGTAAACAGCTACTTTATTGCATAGATAAGCTATTACAGACTGGATTCACTCTAAATGGGAATCCAAACGATGAAATTGATGGCATTTTACGCATGTGCTCTCGCCTTCCAGAGTAGTAATTTTAAATGACCTATACACCTTTGATAACAATTGTAATACCGACTTATAACCACGCTGATTTCCTTTGTAGCGCTCTTAAGTCAGTAATTGACCAGACCTATACAAATTGGGAAGCAATTGTCATCGATAACCACTCTTCTGATAATACAGAAAGTATTGTACTAAACTTCAATAACCCCAAAATAAAGTTATTAAAAACACATAATAAAGGAGTGATAGCTGTATCCAGAAATGTAGGGATAAAAGAAGCTAAAGGTGAATGGATTGCATTTTTAGACTCAGATGATTTGTGGTATCCCCGCAAGTTAGAGGTCGTAGTACAAAATATTTTGCAAGATGATGATAGTGACGTTTTCAGTACGGATGAAATGCAAGTGAATATAACAACAGGTTTGAAAAAAATTCTTAGGCATGGTCCTTACACTTCAAGTTTTTATAAAACGCTATTAACAGAAGGGAATAGAGCCTCTCCATCAGCTACGCTAGTTAGTCATAAATTTCTTATCGACAATAGAATCTTATTTAGAGAAGCTGTTAACTTTGTGACGGTAGAAGACTATGATTTTTGGATGCTTCTAGCGAGAGCTGGAGCGAAATTTAATTTTATAGGATCTGTTCAGGGAGAATATACAATTCATCCTAAAAATCAGTCAGGGCAACTCATTAGGCATAAAGATAATTTAATCAATGTGCTGAAGGATCATGTTTTCATTTTACAAAATTTTCAACCAAATAAAGAAAAACTATGGAGTGAGGTAAATTCTAGCTTATCAATTTCTATTTTTAAAGAAAAACTAATTGAAAGGGATTATTTTAATTCTTTTTTATACCTAGTCTCAGCTTTTAGAAGTTCAGCGAAGGTTTCTCTCAAATTAATTTATATTTTCTTATTAAAATCTATTAGGAAAATGTAGTATGTTTATCACAAATTCACCAACTTTAAATCCATTAACTGCTATAAAAGCATTTTTTCCAAATAAATTGATCACACACGATCGCCTGAGGTACTTTAGCCTTGCAAGAGAAGCATTAATAACAGCTATTGAGTCTATTAAATACAATAATCACACCACAGAAGCCTCAACTATCTGGGTGCCTGCATTTATTTGCGATACAGTAATTAATATTTTAAAAGAACATTCAGTCAATTTTAAATATTATAAAGTCACTAAAGATCTCGTTCCTGACTTTAAGAGGTTAGAAACAGAAAAAATTGTTTCAAACGATATTTTTTTACTAGTTAATTACTTCGGTTTTTCTATCTGTCAGAAAAAAGCCTTAGATTTCTGCAAAAATAAAAAAATATTCTTAATTGAAGATAGTGCCCATAGCGTGGTTAGAAAAATAGGTGAAAACGAAGTCGGCACAGGGGCAGATGCAATCGTTTTCGGACTGCGTAAGACTTTTCCAGTTCCTAATGGTGGTGCATTATTTTTAAAGCATGGAGATTTTATTTCTCCAACAAAAATAAGTTCAAATTCTTCTGAATATAGGGGAGTTATGAAAATGATTGTTCAATGGTTATTCTTAAAGGTCGGTCTGTCATGGAATATTAGTGTTAAACATATCAAAAAGGGTAATTACCCAGTAACGTCAGATAAATATTGCCGTTTAGATCAAAAAAAAACCTTTTTACATTGGTCACAAAAGATAATGAGTGTAACAGATGCCGATAAAGTTTTTATCCGGCGTCGAGAAAATTTTAAGCTGTTACACACTAAGTTATCACGTAATAAGTCGATAAGAATACCTATATTTTTATCTTTAACGCTTGAAAATACTGAAGCTGTGCCTTGGACATTTTTCTTTTATCACAAAGAATCTGAAAGGCTTATAAACTTGTTGATAGATAACGGTGTTTCAGCGTCGTATTGGCCAACACTACCCAAAGATATTTTTAATAATCCAGATTGGCCAACTGAAAACACCATGTATAGAGACGGTATTTGCCTTCCAATACATCAGGATGTAAGTAAGTTTCAAGTTAATAAAATGGTACAATTAGTTTTAGACCACGCTTAGCTTTTAGGTGAGGCAGCTTTAGTCGAAAATACATTTTAATTTTATTAATATAGAGAGATTAGTTGATGTCATGAAGCAAGTTTTTGATAAAGTATTAGTTGGCTGGAAAAATGTCTTTTAAACATTATCTTTTGATAGCTGCATATTACCCCCTTAGAGCCTTTAATAAAATAGGTAGACGACGAACTAGTAGACTCAGGGTTCTGCTTTACCACAATATATCTCCTACTGATGAAGCTAACTTTGAATGTCAATTGAGATGGTTGTCAAAATCGTGGCAGTTTGTGACACCGGAGCATTTCTCTGAGATGGTTGATGGAACGAAACCACTAGAGCGAGATAGTTTATTACTGACTTTTGATGATGGATTTATGTCAAATCGTGTCGTAACAGAACGAGTTCTTAATCCGTTGGGTATTAGTGCTTTATTTTTTATAGTTTCGAATTTTGCTAATCTTTCTCGACATGGTGATTGGCGCAGATTCGTAGCAGAAAAAATTGATCCTGGACTGCGGCCTGAAGATATTCCTAATCATAAACGCAATATGTCAGTTGGTGATCTAAAATTCCTCAAAGAAACTGGTCATACTATTGGTGCACATACGGCTAACCATAAACGTTTATCCACTACTTTGATCGAAAATCTTGACTATGAAATAATTAAAAGTGCAGATGATTTAGAACAAAGTTTAGGTATCAAAATTGAACATTTTGCTTATACATTCGGCGATCTGTCGAGCTTCTCCCTATCGTCTCTAAAACTAGCGCGAAGCCGGTTTAAATATATATACACGGGTCTGAGAGGCAATAATTTGGGAACAAATAGTCCTTATGTCATCAGGCGGGACTCATGTTCTCCCACTGACCACCCTTTTGTCTTGGGTACATTTTTAGAAGGTGGGGTGGATAGGTTATACAAAACTAGTTTAGAGGATTTTGAGTCATGGGTGAGGCAAAGTGATTAAGATAACAAAGATTAAATTGTTTCTTTGGAAGGTAACACAATGGTTGGAAAAACCTACACAACAGCAGATACACTCCCTTTTACGAAGATACTATGAAGTTGGGAACTTCTTGTTTACGAGGAAGTATAAACTCGAATTTGATGGCATTATTCCTTGCTCTGAACTTTTTGTTGAATCAGAATACTCAAAAAAAAATGCCAGTGCTTACCAAGCGTATGGTAGTTATTATTTTAAATTATTGTTAAATAATGCAATATCATTAGAAAAAAAACCCAAATATTTCATTGATGTTGGGTGTGGTAAAGGAAAGCAATGTATTTACGCACATAAATATTTTAAATTTGAATCAATAATTGGAATAGATTTCTCAAAGGATCTGATCGATATAGCTAACAAAAACTTATCAAAATTGAATTATAACACTATTAATTTTCTAGTTGCTGATGCATTGACTTGGAAATTACCAAATGAATATTGTTTTATCTTTATTTATAACCCCTTCAATGAAGTTATTTTAAATGAATTTATAAAAAATAATATCGACAATTTTAAAAATAAAGGATCAGTCTTTTGTTATGCAAACGATCTGTTTAGAAACGTCTTGATTGATAATGGCTTTGTGGTGAGTTATAGAGACAACCAGTCAAATTCAATATATAAAATTAAAGAACTACAGAGGTCAGATTGATGTATTCCTTTGAAAAGTATTCTCAAAATCTCAAAAACGATTGGTTTTCTATTGCGAACCATGAAGTCAATTCATGTATAAATGCTCTTGATGAAACAGTTTTAGAACGTAATAGTGATATAAATATAATAGTGTATAAGATTTTAGAAAATAAAGAAAAAAATAGAATTCCAATTGCAATATTCGTTAGTCATAATTTTAATTTTACGTTTAAAGGCGCTTTAAAGATATTAAATGCTTATAATGGAGGATTTTTTATTAGGAAAGATTTTATACAAGAGTCATCATCAATTAAAAATTTTTTTTATAATTCTATTGTTTTAAATTACTTTGCAAAGAAAATGGGGTTTGACATTATTAATTTTTACCCTCCAGCGCAAAAAGCAATTGAGAATTCAGAATTGATTTTCATCAATAACCCAATTCGTCATTGCATTACAGATAATAATAGTATGCTTTATATGAAGTTGGATGATGATTTCATTGATAAATTAAAAAAAATGCCAAGATATGAAATTAGAAAGGGCATTAAGTTTATTGATCAAAATATTTTGCTGAATACCAAAGGTGAAGATGTTTTAAATCATTTTCTTTACTTAGATAAAATAAAATCAACTAGATTAGGGATTAAACCAGTAACTAAAGATTACTTTGAGGAGCTTTTAAAGTCTGAATTTCACAAAGTTTTAATTTGTTTAGATAAAAAGACTCTAAAACCAATTGGAGGATTTGTATACTCACTGGTGGGTAATGTGGGTGACCAAATTTATTTAGCAGGTTCAAATGTCGAACGGAAAAATTTTGTAAATAAGGGACTCACTTATTTGGCGATGGAGGCCTGTAAGGAGGCTGGAGCGAAATATTTTATGACGGGACATGGATATACAAATGGCAATATGGTTTCCGCTACGACATATCATAGGACTATTTCTACGAATGAAGTTTCTTGTGGAATAGTTCGAAGTCCTATTTCTCTTTTGGGTCGGCTATATTTTTCCCTTTTAGCGCTTAAAAGACGATGAACTTGCTTAGCAGGGCTAGACATTTAAGTGATCCAGTTCTTCATAATTGGAATATAAGGCAGGTTAGCCAAAGTGAATGGCATAGTTATTGGTTGAAGTGTTCAGGTCATAGTCTTTTGCAATCTTGGGGATATGGGGAGGCAAAGGAGCGCTCTAGCGACTGGATCCCTCATCGTTTTGCGATATTTAATGAGGATAATCAACCCATTGCTTTAGTTCAGGTGCTTACGAGATGTTTACCCATATTGGGCGGTTTAGCTCGGATTAATCGTGGTCCTATGCTCCTTACTACTGATTTTGATGATATCGATCAGCGGGAAATCGAAGTCCTTAGACTTTTGCTTTCTGAGGCCCGCCGCCAAAGGTGGTGGTTGATCAAAATAGCGCCAGAAATGCTAGATACTGTTGATTGTCACTATGGTTTAAAAGGCTTAGGATTAAAAAAAGCAACGACTGAACCCTTTGCTTCAGGTCTTATTTCGCTTTTAGTCAGTGATGATGCTCTTTTAAAGTCTTTTGATGGCAAATGGCGAAACCAGATGCGAAAAGGTATCAAGTTAGGAGTAAGAGTAAATAAAGAAGAGATTACTCAGGGTTCACTTGATATTTTAATAAGTCGTTATACAGAACTTCAAAATGTTAAGGGGTTTTCTGGTATAACGAATAAACTCCTAAAAGCATGTGCGACTCAAGAAGGACAGTCTTGGGAGTTTAATTTATTTTTTGCATATTTGGAGGATCAACCACTTGCTGAACCAATTGGTGTGTTGGTTTCTGTTGGCTCTGGAGATACATCTACTTATTTAATTGGGATTAGTGACAACATTGGTCGAACGAAGCAAGCAAACGCCGTATTGCTTTGGGAGGCGATACTCTATGCTAAAATATCGGGGTGCAAATGGTTTGATATAGGTGGGTTAAATAATTCTACACCGCGAGGAATTGCTTCTTTCAAGAAGGGTTTAAAGGCGGTGCCTTATAGACTAGTGGGTGAGTTTTATAAAGTCATATGGCCTTGGAAATCTCGAAAATAAAGATGGTAATGGATCTGCTTAAAATTATAGATGGGCAAGTTTGATATTAAATTCAGTTTCTAGAAGATTCCTCAAGTATTTTGGAAATAAAAGCAGCAAATTATTTTGATGTTTTATGAATAGAGGTCGATCGTTGGTCTCCCTTGAAAAAAAGCTCTCTGTTTCAGAAAAAAATATGCTGAAATATTTTAGTAAATAATAAATTGGGTAAGATGCTGCTAACAGATTGTTTTCTTTATGACGTTATTTTTTTGAATTAATTTACTGGTAGTTGGTATCAATGGAATAGATAAAAAAAGACCTTTAGGTTTTTGAAGGGCTGCGACAGATTCTAGCTTAAAGACCATCCAAAGTAAGATTATTTAGGTAAATTTTGAGTAGCAAAAATTTTTAAGTTAATGTTTTTGAGTGGGACGAAAAGAAATGACTAACATTGCAATTATCTTACCAGCATATAATGAAGAATTAACAATTTCTGATACGATATTGGATTTTTATAAAGCTCTGCCTGAAGCAGAAATATGGGTTATTAATAACGCATCTTCGGATAAAACTGAACAAGTAGCGAAAGATGTATTTAGAACTGTTGGGTGCAAGGGTGGAGTTCTGACTGAAGATCGCCCAGGTAAAGGAAATGCAGTTCGCCGGGGCTTTAGTGCAATTGATGCTGACATCTATGTGTTAGCCGATGCTGACATGACTTACCCCGCTGAACAGGTTCACGAATTAATTGGCCCCATCGTTGCTGATAGAGCAGACATGGTGGTTGGGGATCGGCACAGCGCAGGGCACTATGCGGCAGAAAATAAGAGACCGCTGCACGGTTTTGGCAATCGTCTCGTAGGTGCATTAGTTAATCAGCTATTTAAAGCAAATCTCCGAGATATAATGAGTGGATATCGGGTTTTTAACCAACGTTTTGTAAAAAACTATCCAATACTAGTGGCTGGATTTGAGATTGAAACTGATATGACTCTACATGCCTTAGATAAAAAATTCCGCATTTTAGAACTACCGATCAATTATAAAGACAGGCCGGAAGGCAGCGTATCGAAGTTAAATACCTTAACAGATGGAATGCGAGTTCTCATTACTATAATTAACGTATTGCGTCATTATCGCCCCATGGTTTTTTTCGGTGCTGCTGCTTTAGTTTTTGGTTTTCTTTCCTTATTAGCCGGTTACCCTGTAATAGATGAATGGGTGAAGGTGCACTATGTTTCTCATGTTCCCTTAGCGATTCTTGCTACAGGTTTGGCTATTGCCTCTATGGTCTGTGGGGCCATTGGTTTGATATTAGATTCCATAGCTTTCCAAGGTCGTCGCAGTTTTGAACGCCATTTGCTCAGCCAAACCAAATCTTCCAATCGGCAACAAGACTTTGATTAATGTTTAATATTATTATGCACTGGCAGTTCACCAAATTTGCTATGGTAGGCGCTGTTGGTTTCTTTTTAGATGCCCTCACCCTTCTGTGGCTATTAGAAATAAATTGGGCTCTTTTTCCAGCGCGGATGGCTTCTTTTGCCTGTGCGGTGAGCGCTACTTGGTATTTGAATCGGGTGTGGACCTTTAAAAAATCTAGAGTAGATAAACCAAAAGTAGTCCAACAGTATGGTTATTACCTAATAGCGCAAGCTATCGGTGCAGCTATAAACATAGGCTCTTTTTTTCTGGTTATATATTGGTTTCCTATAACTAGCGCTGAGCCACTTTTTGCTTTAGCGGTTGGATCTTTAGTAGCAATGTGCTTTAACTACGTTTTGGCGAAGAATGTGGTTTACCCATAGTAAGATTATTCAATATTACTAACCAAAATGACAGTGTAATAATATTACGTGTTTTATCTCTATTTTAACTTTAGGCTTTTCATATGTTTAGTTTAGATCAGTTTGCTGCTGCACCACCTTTCTCAGTATTGGCATCGGTGTTTTTGGTAATTGGTCTTGATTATATTGGCCTTCAGTTCCTTAAATTGTTCGGTTTTATAGGCGATGATCACTTAAACAGTAAAAATTGGCTGAGGTGGCAATCTTCAGTAGTTGGATCGGTGATTGTGGTGGTGGTTTTGTACCCATTTGCTCTGTTGGCACTGACTCCCTTTTTTCTTATGAAAGGTCTGGCAATGGCGCTTTCGTTAATGGGATGCATTCATCTCTTCAATAGCTTGTATAAATGGCAAATAATGTTACGTAATTGGAGGACGATATGGTCTGCGCTACGAAATCAATTTATTGTTAAAACAACATTAGCGTTGATATTAATAGGAATGGGCCTCACTTCTTTGGGACCCGTTACTAGCGCTGATGCTTTGGATAATCACATAGGCTCAGCTATCGCGATATTAAATGATGGTGGATTATTCGGTCATCATGAATGGTTCCATCATCGATTGGCTGGAAATGGCGAAGTGCTTAATGCCATGGCACTTTCTATTGGCGCAGAGCAATTTGGATCATTACTGCAGTTCACCAGTTTACTTGCAATTGTGGGAGCGCTGCTCTTAGTCCAGCCTATGTCAAAGGTGATCCAAGGACCTTTTGAGTCACGCTATTTAATAGCTCTAGCGGGAGTTTCTGCGCCAGTTGTACTTTTTTTGATAAGTGCTCCAAAACCTCAAATGTGGCCTATTTCAATGACTGTTCTGGCCTTTGCGCTCACTGCCCAGCTCTCTCTTCAAAATGTGACTCGCGCCAGGGTAATGTTAGAGTATTCACTGGTATGTGTGCTGGTGATGGTTGCGACCCAGGCTAAATTTAATTACATTTTGGGTGGAGGTCTTGTTGGTATAATGGCGTTTGTGGTAATGACTAGGCAGGGGTATTTTAGGCCTGCCCTATGCCTCGGTTTTTTGATCGGAGCCACAATTCTTCTTCCTCCAGTAGCTTTAAAATCGATTGCTTTTGATACTAGCTTAATCGATGCCTTTATTTCACCACTCCCTGGCGACTTACCTGGTACGAAGGAGATGGTGAATTTCTCCCAGTTTAATGGAGATACAGCAAGTTTGTGGGACTTCCCAATGTCTATTTTGATTCCTAGCCACATCGGAGGGTATGGAGTAGTTCTTGGTATGGGTTGGTTACTATTTTTGGCTATCAGGCCTGGACACCATTATGGTTTGTGGTTAGGTATGGCTGCCGCCACTCTTATTATTATAGCTAATGTATTTTTGGCGCCACCGGCTGCTAGGATGTACATGGAACCTTATTTTTGGCTGTTGCTTGTATTAGCAATGCAAGAAAAACAGCTATCGAATGAATTGTATGAATTATTCAAATGGCCAGTGCTGGGCCAAAGTGGACTTGCATTGTTAGCTTGTTGGTTTGGTGCTATTACCCTATTTCCAGGTGCTTTATCGCCGTCCTGGCGTTCTTCCATTATGGATAGGTCAGCAAATGGTTATGAGATTATGCAGTGGGTAGATAAGGTGTTACCTGAAAATGCAGTATTACTCAGCGAACATCGATCAATAGCGCTGGTCCCGCGCAAAGCACTTAGCGTGGAATGGATGAAGTTCGTTGATATGAAAGCACCTGAAGTAGAATATTATCTAGACATCATGAAAGCTAGTCATGTAAGTCATATTTTGGTTTTAGGTTCAATTAACTATGACCGTGATTTGTCTGGTTGTTATGGCGCTGTGGTTGCTGGCCCTGGTATGGGACATTTGGCGACAAGAAATCCATTTAACCAAAGAGGCAGCTATGAGGCGTGGATTATGGAATTTGATAGTGATCGCTTACCGGGGTGTGCACAGACTGATTGATTTTGGACTAATTAGGTTACATTGAATGGAAATTTACTAAAATGGCGTCAATAGTGATTCTTGGGGCGACATCTTTCATCGCTACAGAACTAATTAATAGAGGGCCCTATCAACTGCCAATAAAGGCGGTGGCTAGGACAATTCCGTTAGATCAGGAGTATCATTATAAGGTTGAGTGGCTCCAAGCTGATTTATTAAATCTTAATTCACTAGACGAAGTTTTTGCAGAAGGGGATCTAGTTATTAACCTTGTATACATGCGAGCTTCTGCAAGTGATCAAAATCACCAAGTGGTGAATAATATAATTCATGCTTGTCTGAAGGCAAAAGTAGCAAAGCTAGTTCATTGTTCGACAGCTTTAGTGGTTGGGTCCACGACCATATTTGACATTAGTGAAGCAACCCCATGCCTACCTTCAACCGACTATGAAGTCACCAAATACGAACTTGAACAGTTTATTCTGAGTGACTCACATATTGGCTTGGATGTAGCAGTTTTGAGGCCTACTGCCGTTGTTGGAGTCGGTAGTGAAAACCTTGTTAAGTTGAGTCGCCAATTGGTTAACTCTTCGAGAATTACAAATTACCTTAGGTCATCTTTATTTGGTATCAGACCAATGCACTTGGTTTCGGTGCAAATGGTTTCTGAAGCATTGATACATCTGATTTTTTCACCTAATTCACTGTCAAAGCAAGTGTATATTGTTGCGGCTGACTCAGACGTTGATAATAACTTTAAAAAGGTTGAGGAATTATTACGTAAGGCGTTAGGTCTTAAACAAAGGAAGATTCCTCTTCTTCCTATTCCTCAATTTTTTTTGAGGTTATTGTTGAGGCTATTGGGGCGGACAGACTTTGGCCTGTCACGGCACTACCGGACAGATAAGCTTAAAAATACTGGCTTTCAAACTACGAGTTCTGTTGGTAAAGCTGTTACAAGTTTTGGTATTAGTATCAAAAATTCTAAATTAAAAGTTTAAGGATCAAATAAAGAGTATGGCAAATCACCTATTATTTAACTTTTCTGTGTCATATTCTGGGGGGGGTTATAAACGTCTATATGAATATTCAAAAGTGATTAACAGCCAAGGTGGAGCTCATTTTATTATTCACCCTAATTGTCAGTCTTTAATTAAAACCTTTCCCAATAATCATTACCATGTCGTTAAACAATCATTTTTGGAACGTATTTTTGAGGACTGTAAATACCTTAAGTCAATAATTAAAAATATAGGTGTGCCTGATTTTTACTACGCTTATGGTATTCCAATTTACTTTAAAGTGGGTTTGGTTAATTGGTTTCATTTGAGTAACGTATTGCCCCTAGCATCCAAAGGTATTTCATCTGGGTTACTTAGCCACCTGAAAGTTATGGAGCTTGGTAGACGTATTCGAAAGAACCTAGCTAATGCATCAGTCATTTCTGCGGAATCACAATTTTCCCTCGAGGCTTTAGGTACCAAACATATGCAGCGGCACTTCTTGTCTGTCAACGGGGCGGACGATGAGCTTAAGGTTTTAGCTCAGAAAAAAGTGTTTGAAAAATCAAATATAGCTGTTGTTGTTGGAACTTATAAATACAAGGCTTTGGCAGATTCGTATCAAGTTTTTAAGGAGCTTCGGAAAATAACGAATAGCAACTTAAAATTAGTGGTAATTGGTCCAAAAAAAGATATTTCAGTGAAGTTAACTGGCGATGAGAATGTTATTATAAAAGGTATATTGAGTAGAGAAAAAGTGATTGAATGTTTGCAAGCTGCTAGATTTTATATATCAACTACGCAAATTGAAAATTCTTATAACGCTGCATCAGAAGGTATCTTTTTTGCCAGTGAATCATATATTTCTAACATTGGACCACATCAAGAACTTCTAGAAAAAATGCCACACAGCATAGTGTCAATGCCAAACGTATACCCCTCATTAATTAAAGTTAGGAGGGGTGAAGTTAATGGTGATAATTTGTTAAAATGGGTACAAGTTGTGGAGCAAATGATGACAAAGGTAAACACAAGTTTAGCTAAAGAAAAATACAAAGGTAAAGATAATAATGTTTGATAACAAAGTTCTTCTAATTACTGGAGGCACTGGTTCTTTTGGTAATGCTGTTTTAAAACGCTTTCTAGATTCATCAATTGCAGAAGTTCGTATATTTAGCCGTGATGAAAAAAAACAGGACGATATGCGCAAAAAGTTTGCTGATGACAAAGTTAAGTTTTTTTTGGGTGATGTTAGAGACGTTGAAAGCCTCCGGTCTGCAATGCGTGGTGTTGATTATGTTTTTCATGCTGCAGCCCTAAAGCAGGTCCCTTCCTGTGAGTTTTATCCGATGCAAGCTGTTAAGACCAACGTGATTGGAACAGAAAATGTTTTAGAGGCTGCTATCGAGTATGGTGTGGACCGGGTCATTTGCCTAAGCACTGATAAGGCAGTGTATCCAATTAACGCGATGGGCATAAGCAAAGCCATGATGGAAAAAATCGCGGTGGCCAAGTCGAGGGAGAGTGGTAAAACATCTATTTGTGTGACTCGCTACGGTAATGTTATGGCATCCCGTGGTTCTGTGATTCCTTTATTTCTCAATCAAATTAAGAGAGGAGTGTCATTAACTGTGACTGATCCTTATATGACTCGATTCATGATGACTTTGGATAATGCAGTGGATCTAGTACTGTACGCTTTTCAAAATGGAGAGAGTGGAGATGTGTTTGTGCAAAAATCACCCTCTGTAACTATAGAAATTCTAGTTAAGGCCCTTAAAAGTCTGATGGGTGTCCCAGATCATCCAGTCAATGTAATTGGAACTCGTCATGGAGAAAAGTTATATGAAGCGCTTCTGAGTCGGGAAGAACTGGCAGCTTCTAAAGATCTGGGTGATTATTATCGAGTTTCTTCCGACAATAGAGGACTGAACTATGACCGCTATATAGAGCAGGGGGAAACAAAGATTTCGTCTTCTGGAGATTATAATTCTCACAATAGTGAACAGTTGGGAGTGGCTGAAATGAAAATTCTACTGGGACAGTTGGACGAGTTCCGAGATGTTTGTGTTGATTCTGTAAGACAAAAAGAGATTGCAATTGAGTGATTAAGCCCCTGGAAAACAACACACACAGAACTGCATTAATTGGTTTGACTCATAAAAAAGACCTACCATACGTAATTATTTTTTTTACATTGGCTAGTATCATTACTTCGTTTGTAGCTTGGCATGGGACTAGCCCTGTCTCAGTCTTTTTTATTGGTGAAATTATTATCTGGCTGCTTATCATTGATATGTTACGCATTAAAATATTAATGCATTTGTATCAGGTTATTTTAGTTTATTTCTATTTCTCATTGGTTGTGTTCCATTCGTTCAATGATAAAAGTGCAGAGTTTTATGATATTGCGTATTTTGTGAGTGTTCTGCATGCTCTTTTCTTTGTCGTTGGATATCATTTGATAGCTGCTAAAAAGGTACTGAGGCCAGCGGCCCCTAATCAAAGTATGCTGTCGTTGGGTTATATTTTGTTTAGTTTTTTTATTGGACTGTATATGCTATTTTATTATAGTAGTTCAGGTGGTTACGGTCGCCAATGGTTAACGTATGAAGAATCTCAAGCATTGCCTATCTACAAGATCTATATAAGTATCATTTATGCCTATATAGTGAAATTCCTGATCTTGTTGACATCTCATCCAATAATCACAGCAACGTTTTCATTCTTGGGTAACCTAATAGGCTATCCAGTGTCAGGTGTTAAGGGCCCCATGGTATCCTCTTTGCTGAGTTTGTTTGTTGTCATGCAGGTATATCTTTATCGAATTTCTTTTAAAGGATTTTTAGTGTTTGGAATTCTTGCTGGTGGATTTGGTTTTTTTTTAATAGGTTCTACAGCCTTTCGAGGTGACCTATCTATTCAAAGTTTAATCACCACCCTCAGCAACTTTGACGTGCTTGCTGACCGGTGGCATTACTTTATTATTCAATCGCCAGAATCTAGTCATATCCGATACACGGCTGACATCATGCACTTGATTGAAAATGGTGTCGTAGACTTTAGGTATGGATTTGATTACTTTAGGTTTTTTTTATATCCGTTCAAACATTTGTTGAGTGGTTGGGAGCTTTCATCATACAACCAATACCCAATATTATTGTCTGGGGATAACGTTAGTGCAGGCTTGTACCTTGGCTTAGCTGGCGAGCTTTTTTGGAATTTTGGATGGTTTTTTTTATTATTTTCAATTGCATATGGTATGAGCTTGAAATGGTTAACAAACTATGCTTTTTCGGGCGATTTTATTGGATTTGTGCTCTATCTAATGTTATTTCACGGCTTAGTTTGGCATCTTTACAGAGGAGAGACTAATGCCTTCATATTGACCAATACAGCTTTGGTATTAGCGTTAATAATTATTAAATTATGCTCTAAGTTAAGGCAAGTGCGCTCGATCTTTTTTTATATAACTAAGTTTGTCTTTAAGCGAACCACTAAAAGGAGTAGGCACCTTGAATAACCTGTTAGACGTTAAAGTACTAGTGACAGGCGCATCTGGCTTCATAGGGAAAAACTTAGCTTGTCGGTTGCAAGAGTTGCCCAATACTCAAGTTATTTTGTTTACTCGTCAAGAAAATAAGAAAAAACTTTTTGAGTTGGTGGTAACTTCCGATATGGTTGTCCATTTAGCTGGGGTCAATAGGCCTGATAGTGAGACTGACTTTACTTACGATAATATAGATCTAACGACAGCAGTTTGTGATGCTATTCGCAGTTCAGGGCGGAATATACCTATTATCTTCGCCTCCTCAACCCAGGCCAACCAGCCCACATCATATGGCCAAAGTAAAAAACTGGCTGAACAAACGGTGCAATTGTTGGCAGAGGAGACGAACAACTCAGCGTCTATATTTAGGTTGCCAGGGGTATTTGGAAAATGGTGCAAGCCCAATTATAATTCTGTCGTCGCAACTTTTTGCCATAATGTTGCTCGGAATATTCCGGTTCAATTATCAGACTCAGAATCTACTGTGGACTTGGTATATATTGATGATGTTGTTAACGTTTTTATAGACAAGTTATTTAACATGAAGCAAGGTTTGGATTGGGGGCAAGTAAGTCCCATTTATAAATTAACCTTAGGGGAGTTAGTGGAGCAGATTCGTTGCTTTGATGAGTGCCGCACCAGTTTGATATCAGAGCGCGTGGGTAGTGGAATGGTGAGGGCGCTATATTCGACCTACATAAGCTACTTGCCAAAACAGGACTTTGTTTATAATCTTCCTAAATATAGTGACGAAAGAGGAGTATTTGTGGAGATGTTGAAAACCCACGACAGTGGTCAATTCTCCTACTTTACAATAACTCCAGGTGTGACTAGAGGCGCTCACTATCACCACACTAAAACAGAAAAGTTTTTAGTGGTTAAAGGGACTGTTCGTATTCGATTTAGAAGTCTTTTTGATGGTGATGACTTTGAATTAGTTGTTAATAGTGAGACGCCACAGGTTGTCGACTCAATCCCAGGATGGGTGCACGACATTACAAATAAAGGAAATGATGAGGCTATAGTTATGTTGTGGGCTAACGAAAAATTTGACCGTGAAAACCCTGACTGCATACCTTGTGAGGTTTAAATGAAAGCTTTAAAAGTTCTGACAGTTGTGGGTACTCGTCCTGAAATCATAAGATTATCGCGGGTGCTAGCGCAGTTGGATAAATACTGTGATCACGTCTTGGTCCACACTGGGCAAAATTATGATTATGAGCTTAATCAAATATTCTTTGAAGACCTTGGCATCAGAAAGCCTAATTATTTCCTCAACTCGGCTGATAATTCATCGAGTGTGGCCCATACTATCGGTAACATCATCACGGAGATAGATGGTGTACTAGCAAAAGAAAAACCAGACGCTATGCTAGTGTTAGGTGATACCAACAGTTGTCTATCAGTTATCCCTGCTAAGCGCAGAAAAATACCTATTTTTCATATGGAGGCTGGAAACCGCTGCTTTGACCAGAGAGTTCCTGAAGAGACTAACCGAAGGATTATTGATCATACGGCGGACGTGAATTTAACCTATAGCACGATTGCCCGAGAATACTTATTGCGGGAAGGGCTGCCGGCGGACCTTGTTATTAAAATAGGAAGTCCAATGTTTGAAGTGCTCAATCACTACCGATCGAGCATTGATCAATCTCTTATATTACAACAGCTAAACTTGAAAAAAAATCAATATTTCTTGGTAAGTTCACACAGGGAAGAAAATATTGAAGCGCCTCGCTCTTTTGAAAACCTCGTGAAAACGCTAAATTTGGTAGCGACAGAATATGGTATTCCCATTATCGTTTCCACCCACCCGCGAACACAACACAAGATTGACTCCATGGGTTCATCATTTCACCCACTTGTAACCTTGCTTAAACCATTGGGTTTCTTTGATTACAATCAATTACAAATCTCTGCCCGAGCAGTTTTGTCGGACAGCGGCACTATCAGCGAAGAGGCTTCTATTCTCGGTTTTCCTGCATTGAATTTGCGAGAGGCTCATGAGCGACCCGAAGGCATGGAAGAGGCTGTTGTCATGATGGTTGGACTAGAACCTAAAACTGTTTTGCAAGGACTTGTTGTTTTGGTAGGCGGTGAAACTATGAGGCCAGTTGCAGATTATTGGGTGCCCAATGTAGCTGCTAAAGTAGTTAGAATTATTCACAGCTACACGGACTATGTGAATCGTGTGGTTTGGCGAAAATATTAATTTGGCGATATTGTGAATATATTAATAGTAAGCCAATACTTCTGGCCCGAAAACTTTCTCATTAATGACGCTGCCAAAGAACTAGTAAGGCGTGGGCATAACGTGACTGTGCTAACGGGATGGCCTAATTACCCACAAGGAAAGATCTATAAAGATTTTAGTGATGATCCAAAGGATTTCCAGAACTACCAAGGTGCAGATATTATTCGTGTACCGTTATTACCAAGAGGAAAAGGTAACTGGAAGTTAATGTTAAATTACTTTAGTTTTGCTTTCTTTTCGTGCGTTTTTGGTCCATGGCTGTTGCGTAATAAAAGAATAGATGTAGTTTTTACCTACCAACTGTCTCCAGTAACTATAGGGTTAACCGCTATTCTGTTAGGCAACATTAAACGAGCTCCAGTTATTTTGTGGGTGCTAGATCTTTGGCCTGAAACTTTATCGGCGGTGGGTGTTGTCAAAAAAGAGTGGGTGCTCAATTGGGTGGGACAGTTAGTTAGATTTATCTATCAGCGGTGTACCTTAGTTCTTGGTCAGTCACAAGGGTTTATAAAGAGTATGTCTAACCATACCAGCAACGTTGAAAAACTGCGTTACTTCCCAAGTTGGTCTGAGGATAATTTTACTGATAGAGCCCCACAACTGGCGCCAGAGATACCTTTATCTGATGGGGTTTTTAATATCGTATTCGCAGGAAATGTGGGTGAAGCTCAGGACTTTCCTGCAATTGTCCGGGCCGCAAAACTATTAAAGGATCATGACCTTATCCGTTGGGTAATCATTGGTGATGGCAGCAGAATAAATTGGCTTCGTAATGAGGTATCCAAAGCAGGATTAGGGAATAATTTTTTAATACTGGGTCGTTTTCCTCTGGAACAGATGCCCTCTTTTTATGCACATGCTGGCGCCCTATTAGTCTGTTTGAAAAAAGATCCAATATTTAGCCTGACCATACCAGGTAAAGTCCAATCGTATCTCATGGCGGGCTGCCCTATATTAGGGCTTCTAGATGGAGAGGGTGCGAGGGTAATTAGGGAAGCAAACGCTGGTTATGTGCAGCCAGCTGGAGACTCAAATGGTTTAGTGGAATCTGTACTGATGATGACAAAACTTTCCACCAAAGATAGACAACAGTTTGGTTTAAATGGCAGAGCGTATGCTAAGCAAGAATTTTCAAGAGCATTAGCAATGGATAGGTTGGAGGTTTTTTTTCAAGAAACCCTAGATATTAGCAGACTTAAAGATTGAGAGCGTCACTTAATTAATGAACTATAACAAGCGAATATTTGATATTTCATTAGCTGTATTAGCCTGTTTTTTATTCATAGGCCCGGCTATTATTATTTCTCTTCTTGTCCGTGTGTCTTCTAATGGCCCAATAATTTTTTGGTCTGATCGTGTTGGTCGCAATAATAATATTTTTTCAATGGCAAAGTTCAGGACGATGCGATTTGGCACTCCTAATGTCGCGACTAATGAATTGCTTAATCCTGAGTCACACTTGACTTCAGTAGGAGCTTTTTTGCGGAAAACAAGTTTAGACGAACTGCCGCAGCTTTTGCATATACTTAGAGGCGAAATGAGCTTTGTTGGCCCTAGGCCTGCGCTCTTCAATCAAACTGATCTTATTAAATTACGCAATTTGAAGGGAGTGCATCAACTTACTCCAGGCCTTACGGGTTTGGCGCAAATTAATGGCAGAGATCAAATTTCAATTGCTGAAAAAGTTGCTTTTGACGCAAAATACCTGGAATTAAGAAGTCCGATAACTGACATTAAAATTTTATGGATGACAGTAATTAGGGTTGTCAGGTCAAGCGATGTTTCTCACTAGCAGGTCTATAATGAATGTACTTAGGCATAAAAATATGGTTTTTAGATGTATTTAAATTCGCTGCTAGCCATGTTAATTGGAATATAAAATAATTATATGATTTTTCTTTTTAAGTATATCCTCGCGATGCCTCGCTCTGCTAAACGGGCGGTTCTTATATTGACTGACTCAGTTGTGTTGGTTGTGGCCCTTTGGTTGTCATTCTCTCTTCGCTTGGACAATTTTTACTGGCCACAGGGTGGCGTCAATAATCCGATTGTAATTTTGGTGCTTTTTGCGCCAGTTGTAGCGGTACCAATTTTTACTCAATTTGGACTTTATCGAGCTATTGTCCGTTATTTAGGCATGAGGGCCTTTTGGTCTGTCTTTAAAGCGGTGATGCTTTATGCCGCCGTTTGGAGTTTGGTGGTCTTTTTGAGTGGTGTACAGGGGGTCCCTCGTTCAGTAGTGCCTATAAATAGCATGGTGGCCCTGTTAGCGGTGGGTGGCTCACGTATGTTAGCGCGTTGGTTGTTGCGTAAAATAGATGACATGACTCATCACTCAAGTCAGACTTCTAGTGAAAGAATGAAAATTGGTAATTTACTAACTAGGCAGACACGGGTAGTCATTTTTGGTGCCGGGGAAGCTGGTCGCCAGTTGGCTGTTGGGTTAGGTCAAAGTCGTGAATGTATTTTGCTTGCATTTATTGATGATAATGATCAAATTCAAGGGCGAGACTTAATGGGAGTGCCTATTTTATCTCGACAGCAATTGAACGGGTTTGTGGAACAGCATCAAGTTGATGACATACTGCTTGCAATTCCATCTATTTCCCGTAAGCACCGCAATATTATTATTGAAGTCTTAAGGCCACTTAATAAACATATCCGTACCATTCCTGGCCTAGCAGACTTGGCTCGTGGCCAGGCAAAGAATAGCCATCTTAATGAATTAGACATTAACGATTTATTGGCGCGAGAACCCGCAACGGCAGAAGAAGCCCTACTCCAATCTCAAGTACAAAATCAGGTGGTTATGGTGACTGGTGCTGGGGGTAGCATTGGGAGCGAACTTTGCCGACAAGTATTACAGCGTAAACCCAAGGTATTGTTACTGTTTGATTCAAGTGAGTTTTCTCTTTATACGCTTAACAACGAATTACAAAATATTCTGAGTCTCCTATCTGTTGAGCATAAAAAGGTTAGTACATTGGAATTGTTGCCAACTATAATACCGTTGCTTGGCTCAGTCACAGATGAAAATCGAGTGAGTGATATTATAGGGACTTGGCAGCCCAGTATTATCTACCATGCAGCAGCTGTTAAGCATGTGCCTATCGTGGAACAAAATATTGCAGAATGTGTGAAAACTAATATTTTTGGTACATTAATTATGGCTAAAGTGGCTATAGAAAGTCAGGTTGATCGCTTCATTCTGGTGAGTACGGATAAAGCAGTAAACCCCACAAATGCAATGGGGGCCAGTAAACGCTGCTGTGAGCTTATTCTGCAGGCTCTAGCGGCAGAGACTAACCCTTGTTTTGAGACTATATTGGAGGGAGTATCAAGTACTCAGGTGAAGCAGAAAACACAATTGGCGATGGTTCGGTTTGGTAATGTGCTGGGTTCCTCGGGCTCCGTAGTGCCATATTTTCGTAGCCAAATTGAGAAAGGTGGCCCTATCACCTTGACCCATAAAAACATTATACGCTACTTTATGACCATTCCAGAGGCTGCACAATTGGTGATGCAAACTGGAGCGATGGCAGGTTCGGCTATGAATGATTCTTTCAATACAAAAGGTGCAGAAGTATATGTGCTAGACATGGGTGAGCCGGTTAAAATATATGACTTGGCGCGCCGGATGATCGAGCTGTCTGGTTTCCGTGTTAAAGACGATGATTTCCCATCAGGGGACATTGCCATTGAAGTAGTTGGATTGCGACCTGGTGAAAAACTTTATGAAGAACTACTAATAGGCAATAATCCACAAAAAACTCGTCATCCACGCATTATGAAAGCAAGTGAAAAATATCTGCCCTGGGATGAATTAAATCCTTGGCTAAGCACGTTAAAGGTTGCGTCTGAAAATACTGATGTTTTGATGATACGTACTCTTTTTAAAAACGTAGTGCCTGAATATAGACCTGAAAACGACATTGTAGATTGGGTTTATAAAGAACAGCTCAAGAACCTTTAGTTTGGCTCAGAAATAATCTAAACTTCAGTGATAATCTAAGACAAAACATACTCATCCATGGCGTTTATGTCTGTTACTTGATTTCAACTCAAGTCGGGTAAGCAGTATCAATGGGGTCTTATAGTGCTACTATCACTTGCATTAGGTGTTTGCTCTTCCTTATCATTCGGAGTTAAAAGAGGATGGATTTTTGTGCCCATTATGGGCTGGATAATGCTAAGTTTGACCCTCAATCCGGCTATATTAAAGGCTTTATGGTGTTGGCCGTTTTGGTCTCAGGTATGGCGGTGTTATCGTGTTTTTCTCACCTCGTATACTACAACGGGTGGGCAATAACCCTCCTGCAATTGTAATAGATTCTGAAACTGGCTGAGTTGGCGACGACCAGCCAGTATTCGTTTAGCGTTATGGCATGCTGCAACCTTGGTGTTTACTGATAATCCGTTTTGTGGGGATGGCCGAGGTAATTTTGATGCTGCTTACCTGTCTTATACTGAAGAAGGATTGCTAACCAGCTACTTTTGCAAATTAGATTTTCCTGATAATATTTTTTTGATACTTTGCATGGGTTTGATATATTTGGCACTTCATGGTGTCTTCTATGTATGTTTCGTTTATTATGCACTGCCGTCAATATATGTTGAAAAAAAGTTCTAGCCCCTGCGGAACTGTGTTAGTGGCAGGTTTTACGGTTATTGACTTTTTTAGGTAGTCTGGGTTTTAACAATGCTGAAGTACTATTCACAGTGACCATGGTTTTGATTGCAGGGCAATTTTCTTATGAAGGTAATACAAAACCATTAACTAACTATTTAGTATTTCAGCATTATTACATGTAAGGATGACATACACATGTTCGACCCTCGATGTAGCCAGCTTTTTATTAATAAAGGTTTAAATGTTTATCAAAGTTAATTTGTTATTTTAATGTAAGTGTAAAGGAAAAAAGAGATGGAAGAAGTGAAAATAGTTGCCGAAATTGGCTGGAATCATATGGGCGATATTGAGTTAGCCAACGAGATGATATTGGCTGCAAAGTCTTCTGGTGCCGACATAGTAAAATTTCAATATTGGGATCCAAAGTACCTAAAGGCTGGGGCCTGGGACTCCGATGGTAGGAGAGAAATTTATAACAATGCAGCGTTAACAGAGGGAAAGATTCAGCAACTCATTAGTGCCTCTGAATCAAATGGTTGTGAATTCTTGATTAGTGTTTTTGGCACATATGGAGCCAAATTTATCCATGAGCTCGGGGTGAAAAATATCAAAATCCCATCTCACGAAACTACTAATATCGCACTAATAGAGTATTGTTCAGAGTATTTTGACTTTATTTATTTTTCTGCTGGTGCCTCAACGGCTAAAGAGGTGGTCAGTGCCCACAAAATACTACAATCGGGAACTGCATCATACAACCTTATGCATTGCGTTTCCTCTTATCCATGTGATTCAGGGGCCGCTAATTTATCTCGTATTAATTGGCTCAAGAGCCTAAGTTCAAATGTGGGATATAGTGATCATACTGCTAGTACTGTAGTACCTGCGGCAGCTGTTGCATTAGGTTGTACTGTAATAGAGAAGCACTTCACTACTAATAAGGATCTTCCGGGGCGTGACAATAAATTTGCACTGAATGCGGCTGAGTTCAAACAGATGGCATTAAATATTAGAGATGTTGAATCTGCGATGTTTGATAAAGGACTCGATTATCAGGCAATTGAAAAAGATACAGTGGAAAATTATCGAGGCAGGTGGGAGCCTCATGATTACTTAAATTAGTGTAAAGGTAACCTTTGATTAACTCATTGCAAAATTTTTTAATTTTCCATTTTTGTGGAATAATTTTTTTTAGAGAGAGATTATGTCTGAGAAAAAAATTAGTGTTGTACTTAGGTGTAAAAACGAATCTCGTTGGATAGGCCATGCACTGCAGTCTATAATTGATCATATTCCCAATAATGAAGTTATTTTGATTGACAATAACTCTACAGATCGATCACTAGAGATTGTTCAGCAATTTCAACATAACCCGTCATTAAAGGAAAATCGAAATAAATATACAAATGTGACGATAGTGAATATAGATAAATATTCTCCTGGAGCAGCTTTGAATTTGGGTGTTCAGCATGCAAGTGGGGAGTATGTAATGTTCTTATCGAGTCACTGCGAAATAAAGTCTTTTTGTGCAAGCAAGATGTTCAAAGACTTAGAAAAACATGTTGGGATTTTTGGTAATCAAGATCCGATATATCGAGGACAAAGAATTACAAAACGGTATCTTTGGAGTCATTTTGGTTCAGAAGAAAAAGTGAATCTATATTCTGATCTTGAGGATCGCTACTTTTTTCATAATGCATTATCTACTATGAAGAGGGAAACGCTTTTAAATCGACCTTTCGACGAGGAATTATGGGGCAAAGAGGACAGATATTGGGCCACTGATGTTATTGAAAAAGACAAACGTTCTATTCTGTATGATCCAAGTTTTTCTTGTAATCATTTCTATACATCTGATGGCAATACATGGAAGGGAGTTGGCTAGATATGCTTCAAAAAAAAGTTTTGCTGTTGTGCACTCCTGTTGCAGGCATTAAAGATGTGTTACCTAGGTTGGAGGCGATGTTTGAAGTGGTGCATCTGCCTGATGCCAGTGATTTCGATTTTCAGGAAAATGATTATAAAAATGTTTGGGCTGTTTTTACAAATCCTAATCGAGCCAAGATATATTTAGGGCATGAAATTTTAAATTCAATGCCAAATCTGCAGGTTATATGTACCGCATCCACAGGAACAGTTCATATAGATTGCGCTCTTGCAGAGAGTAGAGGTATTGATATTATTTCGCTTAAAAATGAAACAGAATTTTTGTCGAAAGTAACGTCGACAGCTGAGCTTGCTTTTACGTTTATGCTTACAGTTATTAGAAAAATCATTCCTGCCACCAATGATGTAATAAATGGTGGTTGGGACTGTGATAAGTTTATTGGCCGGCAAGTGGGAGATTTAAAGATAGGTGTTTTAGGATTGGGGAGGCTTGGCAAATTATTTTCGCATTACGCCATTAGTTTTGGAGCAGAAGTAAAATTTTATGATCCATACGTTCATAAAGATGTCCAAGGCGGACAGGCAAAAAAAATTGAGGACTTAGGTGACTTTTTGTCTGATTTGGATGTTCTTTCTATTCATATACATGCCACTAAAGAAAATAACCATTTTGTATCAAACGAATTTCTAGATATGTGTTGTGAGAATTTGGTGATCATCAATACAGCTAGGGGTGAAGTTGTTGATGAGGATGCGATGGTCGAATTTTTGATTAAAAATCCTCTGGCGCATTATGCTACTGATGTTGTGAGCGATGAGGTAGTTGGGAGGCTTAGCAGCCCGATTATCTCATATTTGAATCGCTCGTTTCCGAGCGGGAATGTTACTGTGACACCACATATGGGTGGAATGTCTGAAGGAGCCCGCTTTCTAGCTTACAATAAAAGCATCGATTTGTTTGAGCAATACATGGAGAAAAGTGATGCCTAAAGTACTAGCTGTAATACTAGCCCGTGGTGGATCCATAGCGATAAAAAAGAAAAATCTAGCTGATGTTAATGGTCATCCGTTAATTGCTTATACTATTTGTGAAGCGCTGCGATCTAAATATTTGAGTGATGTTGTCGTTTCCTCTGACGACGAGGATATTATGGCAACTGCGATCGAATATGGTGCGAAGGCTCCTTTCAAACGTCCACTGGAATTATCTGGAGATAAGGCAAAACCGGTAGAGTGCAATCTGCATGCTACTCGAATTATGGAAGAAAAGTTGGGCTGCAAGTATGATTATGTGGTTGAGTTGTTGTGCACTAATCCCTTTAAAACGGCGTTCGATATAGATTCTGCCTTGGAGCTTCAGTTTGAGACTAATGCGGATTCAGTTATAGGCGTTGTGCGGTTGGATGATCACCATCCTATTAGGATAAAGAAATTAGAGGATGGTTTTATTCGAGAGTTTTGTCTTCCAGAGATTCCTGAAAGTACACGGCAAGATCTGAAACCTGACGCTTATATTCGAAATGGTTCAATTTATTCTATGAGAAGAGATATGTTAGAAAAAAAAATCAGATATGGCACCAATAATTCTGTAGCTTATATTATGCCTCGAGAGCGCACTGTCAATATTGATGAGCCTATGGATTTGGAGATTGCCAGAGTTCTTATGGCCAAAAACCCACGCTCGTATGTAACGAAAGTTTAAATTAGGGAGTTTTGAATGAAAATAACAATTATTGGTTATGGTATTCAGGGAAGAGCGCAGGCTCTAAATTTGAGAGATTCTGGCCACGACATAGTAATAGCTAACCGAGAGGATGCGTATTTAGAAACAGCGATTGGTGATGGGTTTGAAGTTCTACCTTTAGTTGAGTCCCTAACGAGAGCTGAGGTTGTTTTTTTATTAATCCCTGATGCTGTTCAAGATGAAATTTTGGTTAAACAGATATTTCCACACTTGAATGAACATACTACATTGGTTTTCGCGCACGGCTATTGGCTGACTTATGAGGCTGAAGAGCTGCCTCAAAAAATTAATATTTTAATGATTGCCCCTAGGTTTCCGGGGGAGCAAGTTCGTAAAACCTACATAGATGGCGGTGGTGTTCCAGCATATGTTGATATTGTCCAAGATTACTCAGGAAAATCCAATAAAGTCCTTGATTTACTATGTACTGGTCTAGGTTATTCGGTGGGTGGCGTTATACATCTTTCCTATAAACAGGAAACAGAAATTGACCTATTCATAGAGCAGTTTATGGCACCCACTTTTTTTGCATCAGCAGAGGCAGCATATGAGGTTCTGGTAGGCAAAGGTTATCCAAAAGAAGCTGTTTGTCTCGAATTATATTTTAGTGGCGAGTTGGGGGCTGTTAGAACAATGATGGGCCAGGATGGCCTTTACAATGGGTTTCAGAACAATGCTTCCCCGACATGTCAGTATGGTGTCGCTTCAAGTAGAAAATTACTTTGGGGTGTAGATATGAAAGAAAAGGCAGAAATGCAGCTCGATCGAATAACATCAGGCAGGTTTAGTGAAGAGTTATCTGATTTTCCAGAGGCACAAAAAACTTTAGATGAATTTGTAAATAGTGATTTAGCAAATGAAATTAAAAAAACTGAAGTTGAAGTAAACGCTTTGATTAAAAAGTTTCTTTAAATGGTTATTATATTTGGAAGCTCAGGAAATCTAGGGTTGGCTATTTCTGAGTTGGTGCTCAGAGATTATCAAGATGTTGTTCTTATGACAGCCAATAGTAGCCTAAAGGACATTCAGCAATATGAGGAGATATATCCTGGAAAAGCAATCATCAAAAAGTGTGACGTTTCTCAACCAAGTGACATTGTAAACATTTTTGATTATATCGAGAAAAACAACATAATAATCTCCAGTATTGTTAATAATTTTGCTTTTACTTTTAGTGATAATGGGAATAAAAATTTTAGTTCCCATAGTGCTGACGTTAAAAAAGTGTTTGAAATTAATTATTTTGGTTTGGCAAAGATTCTTGAGCTTACAGCCTCGTGGGCATTGAAACATGAAGTTAGTGGACTGAGAGTTGTGAATATATTATCTAATTCAATCAAAACACTAAATGCTTCAAATAGTCATTACATAGCGTCAAAGTCAGCAGTGGAGAGTCTCACCAGAATTTATGCTAAGCAGTACAGTCAATTTATGGCGATTAATTGTGTGGCCCCGGGACTAATGAAATCAAAATTAACAGAGGCTCGGTTTGAGTCAACAGCTCAAAGTATAATAGAGTTGACGCCTTTGGGGAGACTAGCTAATGTTGATGAAATTGCTGAGGTAGTCAGATATTTCACGCTTTTAAGTCCAATTTCAGTATGTGGTCAGACAGTCTATGTGGATGGTGGTAGAACATTGTGAGTAAAATTCTTATCACACCTCAAGGGTTTAATTTCATTAGGCCTCAAGTTGAGAAGTACTTGGTACCTCAAAACGAATATATCTTTACCAATGGTTTGATTGCCGATGGCAGTAAGCTATGTGAGCTACTATCTGATGTAGATGCAGTTGTGATTGGTAGTGAAAATATAGATAAAACTTCCATTGATTCAGCAAAAAACTTAAAGGTAATAGTTAGATTCGGCACTACTATTGAAAATATTGACGTTGACTACGCAGAGAAGGTGGGCATAAAGGTATTTAGCATTAAGTCAAAGCACACAGTGGATGGGGTCAGTCGTCTGTGCCTAATGTTTTTACTCAATTATATATTTAATATTCAGAAGCATACTAGAGATGCTAGCGGCGGCAGTTGGGTTAGGTATATGAACTCTAGTCCTGCTACTATTCGGGTTGGTTTAGTGGGTGCGGGTGATATAGCCAAAGGCTTTTTAAAGTTAGGTCTTAATCTTGGGTTTAACTTTGGTTATTATTCTAGAAATAAAAAAAAGGTTATTGACGATTTAGGTGCAGTATACTATTCAAATTTGCAGGACCTGGTGCAAAATAGTGATGTGGTTTCGCTTCATATTCCCTTGACCAATAAAACGGAAAGTATCATCAGTACTGAAATTTTGAGCCTGTTTTCGAACAAGCTTCTAATAAATACATCTAGGGCAAAAGTGGTAGACCAGATTGGACTGCGCAGAATGATCGAAGAGTTGGATTCATTTACTTACTTTACAGATGTATTGTGCACCGAGCCCCCAGGAAATGAAGATTTAAAACTTATCAGAAAGCCAAATGTGTTTTCTACAGCACATATTGGCGGCTACTCTGATGATGCCCTTGCCGATGTTGCATTTAAAGCACTTGATATTTTGAGAGAAGAGTTATGAAGCATAAAGTATTGTGTACAGCACCATTTATGAGATTTCCTAGGGTGATGGCGCACTTTCAAGAACTCTTTGACGGAGAGGTCGTAGAATATATGGCTCATGATCAAATGATCCGCAATATTGCTAAGTTTGAAGGCCTGATTCCTAATGCTAGGATAGCAGTTGACTCCAAGGTCCTTAATAATGCAAAACTTTTGAGGGCTATTTATCAGCCGTCTATTGGATATGAGCATATTAATTTAGAGATTGCTGAGTCCAAATCGATCATCTTCAATGGGCTAGGTCTGGATCTTAAGTTTAAGAGTACGCTTTGGTCAACCGCTGAACATACCTTGAGCATGATTTTGGCGCTTCTGAAGTCCAGTATTCGTTCGATGGAAGATGTGAAGTCAACGGGAGCGTGGGATAACCGAAAGTATTTTATCCGTGATTTAAGAGGGTTGGATGTAGGGATAATTGGTTTAGGGAATATTGGCTCTAAGGTTGCTCATTTATGCAATGCATTTGGTGCTAAAATATTGGCTCATGATCCCTATTTAGAGGAGACTGATTTCCCAGATTATGTAACTAAAGTGTCGTTAGCTACCTTAATGGCGCAATCTGATGTCATTACTATCCATGTTCCATCGAATTCAGAAACACGCAATATGATAGCTTCAAAAGAAATATTCAATATGAAAAAAGACGCCTATTTCTTAAATGTTGCGCGCGGTGGCATAGTATGTGAGAAAACGCTTCTGAATGCGCTCGAAAATGATAGAATTGCTGGCGTAGCGCTTGATGTATTAAATGGAGAAAGTCCGTTTGGGGTTGCCGATCACCCGCTGGTAAAATTTTCAGTAGGCCGAAGTAACGTCCTTATAACCCCTCACTTGGGAGGGTCCAGTTATACATATATGGAGTCAATTTTTCTTCATAGTATTGATGAATTAAAAACTATGTTGGATAAGGGCTAGGCTCATCTAAACATTAGATATGAGATGAGGTAACATGAATCACATATTTTATTTTAGGTACGCCCTTGAGTCCGCGTCTATGAAATAGCTCAACAACTCTAGACACCATACCACTGGAATCGACTTTAAACTGCAGGGGTATTTTATGAGCAACAGAGAATGTGTTAATCAATGGCATAACCACATTAACCAATAGCATAACCATATTAACCAATAGCAAGAATCAGGCTTAAGTGGCGCCAGTTTTTTTAAACAAGCTGAGCTGGACTTGGTTAAGTTTTACTATTAGAAAAGCAAGCTTTTAAGCGACACTAGAAACATAGCAGTCGATAAAAAGCGTCCAGCAAGGTTCGCTAGCGTGGTGATCACTCATTCAGCGTTGGTAGGTGAAGGACTTAGGTTTACGCTCTCCAATGGCTGGGCCATTGTTGGTGTTCATGGTGCAAATACTTCTCTTGTTGGTGCGATATTGGCACAACTGTGAGGCAGCGTTACTTGCAAGACTCCGCTTGCGGCCAAGTAGTTTATAGTATTTTTAGTGTGGGGGAGTACGGCGTTTTGACTAACAATTGTTACTCGACAATGGATACTGCTACTTTAGCCACTGAAGGTATCAGAATGGCAAAGGCAGAATTTTTAGGAAAAGTATTTTGAAAAAACACATTATGGTTATTATTGACAATCCAGGGAGTGGATCTCATCTCAGCCAAGAACACCTGAAGTTTAACTCATTAAATGGTACTGCAAGGGTAATTTTAGATGGTACTTGGTCTAATAGTGAATATCATAATAACGATAGACTGATGCAAGAGCTATCGTCAAAAACAGAAGACCTGATTTATAATGTAGATAGAACTATTTTTAAAAACGACACAGGCTATGTTGACGATATAGCAATTGATTTTATTAAAGATTTTTTTGATAAACATAATGATATTTTTGAATTTTCGATAATATTAAACATTAGGCATCCGCTTGACCAGATTAGCTCATATCATGATCGCTTTCAGGAAGATATCCCCCTTGATGTAACTATTAATCGTATAAAAAGTTATTTGAATTTTATAAAGTTGCTAAAAAATCGTTTTCCAGTAGGTCGAATTATTATTGTAAAGGTAGAGGACATTATAAATGACTATGATCAGTTCATTGATGCTCAAGAAAAGCTCACTGGAGTTGTTTTTCCTAAAAAAATTAAAATTCACTCAGGTTCAATTAATAAGTGGGGAAAGCATGCATACGTGAAACAATTAATTGAAGATGACGAACTGAAAAATCTTGCAGAGAGTTATGAATACTCTTGGCCAAAAGGCCTAGCTGCTAATCCGCTAATCTATAAACCAAAAGCATTCATAAATGCAGAGATAACCGACTTTTTTCTACTTTGGGGAATGTTGACTGGACAATACGACAACAGTAGTTCTGCCCTTAGGCATTCATTTAGTTCATTTTTCATGAAAAACATAAAACGAATAGGTGGGAAGTGCCGATCTTTCATAAGTTGGTAATAATACCCTGCATATAAGCTTTCTAATGTTGTAGGCTACTTAGTCCAATCGCATACAAAGTTATTTAAAATTAATAAGATAGTTCTTGGGACTTATTTTTAAAAGATCTAGCAATACTAATTTAGCTGCGTAGCGTAAATCTCAGGGGCTTGCCCCCGAACTGGATAGCGTACAATGGCCTTTGGTCATTGAGGGGTATCCAACTGTAAGCAATGGGATGGACTCCTCCTTACCTGACAAATCGGTGCCTATGCGTCAGAGTGGATAATGTAAAACAACCATTCAGCAGCTAAGGAGAAGTCCAAATGAAAACTATACGAGTTGGTGTTGGTATAGCAAATGGGGGCGTGAATTACAAAAAATGGGTTATAAGGTAAAGCTCGTAGCTGCTCAGTTTGTCAAACCCTATGTTAAGAGCAATAAGAATGATGTGGTTGATGCTGAAGCCATATGTGAGGTGACGAGCCGGCCGCATAAAAAGCACAAAACGAAGTCGGTTTAGAATAGGGTTTTTTCTAGCCTGCGATAAATGCACTTATCAAATATTAATACTGAATTCTTCTATGAAGTCTATCGCTTAATTTGATATCATGCAGCTTTTAAAAGGATAGTGCTAAATTAGATGAAGAAAGTTGCTCTTATCACTGGTGTCACTGGTCAAGATGGTGCCTACCTTGCAGAATTTCTTTTGCAAAAGGGCTACATTGTTCACGGCGTTAAACGCCGTTCCTCTCTTTTTAATACAGCTCGTATCGATCGCCTGATCGAAGCCTCTTCTTGTGGTGAATGTGAGTTTCACTTTCATCATGGTGACATGACAGATT
>Ga0209119_1000143_pt1 | contig 72327 bp, 69 predicted proteins | sample COG_03_FD_184747 | JGI IMG/M metagenome (GOLD analysis project Ga0209119, IMG submission 184747) | Pelagic Microbial community sample from North Sea - COGITO 998_met_03 (SPAdes) (version 2) | ecosystem: Environmental > Aquatic > Marine > Neritic zone/Coastal water | place: Helgoland, sampling...
CACGTTGATAGGCTGGATGTGGAAGCGCAGTAATGCGTGTAGCTGACCAGTACTAATAGCTCAATTGGCTTGATTTATGCACTGAAAAAAATTTTTATAACGATTAAAGATGATTAATATTTTATTTTAAAACCCCAGCAATAACATATGTTGGGGTTTTTTTTACTATTGGATAATTTTTTTAATTTCTTTTAACTTACAAATACCCTCAATAATAACTGAAAAAATAAATGTAGAGATTAAACTATATGCAAAAAAAGGTATTGCTAGAGTGTAGCATGAAATTAAACCGTTGATAGTATAATCATATGATCCTAGAGACCAAACACCAAAATTTGTTATTAAATAAAATAAACAAGCACCAAATAAAGCACCAGAAACTCTGCTTGTAATATTAAATTTAAAAAATTTAGACATAAGACCTATTAAAATTATGGTTCCCCAAGTAAATAAAGCAACACCATGAAAGCCAATTACAAAATCCGTCAAAACAAAACTAATCAGTAAAGCTGGTAAAAATTTAATTCCTAATAAAACGGGTATGTAAAAACTTAATGAAAGCAAACTTGTAAAGTTGGGTGGGTGTGGAATGAATCTACTAGCAGCTAATGCTAAAAATATTCCAATAGAAATCTTTAAATAATACATAAGTTAATTTAATCAATGTATTAATTGATTGCAACGATTAAAAAATAAATTTTTTAATCAATTATAAATATTTTATTTACTTCTAAATCTAATTGCTAAAATCTTTTTTTAAATTTAATATTTAAAGATTTACCAAGTGTACTATAGTTATTTGCTTCATTATAATTTTCATCAAATAAATTTTTTAAAGAAAAATTTATTTTATAAATATCTTTAAAACTATAATCAGCATACAAATTAAGAAGTGAATAATCATCTAAAATAACTTGTTTAAACCCATTATCACTACCACCGTAATCTCTTCTTTCCCCAGCATATATAAATTGTAAAGTACCAATAAAATTAGGATTGAAATTTTTAATAATAGATGTAATGACAGAATTTTTAGGCACTCTCACATTCATTTGATTGTTACAAGAATCGTTAGGGTTACTACAAGTTGACCCATCATAAGATTTTGTAAAAGCATAGCCAAAATTAACACTTAAGTCTTTCTTTGCATCCCATTTAGATGAAAGTTCTAATCCTCGACTATAGTTTGTTGCCGAAGTATTCTTTTGAACATAGGAATTACCATTATCAGTATTCGTGGCCCATCCTGCTATATAATTTTCATAATCAATATTAAAAATTGTTGCACTAAAATTTAGGTTATGCTCTAGAATTCTTTTATCTATTCCAAAGTCAATACTAGTGCTCTCTTCAGGAACTAAACTAGATATATTTAAAACAGAAGATCCAAAATAGTATTCATTTAATGTTGGAAATCTTAAACCAGTTCCAAAACTTGATCTGATCTTTGTGTTATTATCTAGTTTATAAGCAACTGTAGCCCTACCAGTATTGTAAGCTCCAGCAATACTATGATGATCTCTCCTTAATCCAATTGTTAAATAAAATTTTTCCAATGGTCTGAATTGTAAATCTACATATTGAGAATTAATTTCTTCTTTTGCTGAAGCATATAGTTCTGCATGGTATGAGCTACCAGTTGTGTAATTTGATGGTATTTCGGCCTCATCTATTTCATACTCTAAACCATAATTAACTTTTGTATCTAGATTTAGATTATATTGACCAACCAAATTTACGGCATCTCTTTGCCCTTCAAACATTTTTTTTGTTGGAGAATTACCATCATATCCTTCAACCGTTTCTCTAAGAAAATATGTTTTGTTAAATGAAATTGTATTTACTAAATTCCCATTATCTAAAATAAATTTAGTACTAAATAATGTTTGTTGATCGTCAGAACTATTATCATCAGTGGATGATAATCCAACAGCATCATATTCAAGAAAAGTATCTGAATAATTGATATAGGTCTCATTTTTTATTTGATCGTTTATTTGATAGCCGATGTTAGCTACATAATTATCATTTCTATATTTATCATTTTCATCATCATCAGTTCTTGCCGAAATTCCTTCTGATGAAAAATTGGTTAGTTCAAAAAGATAGTCCAAGTTATCTTCTTTACCATCGTAAGATAAATTTACATTACGAGTTCCAAAGGATCCTTGTGATATTGATCCATTTTTGTTGTGGCCATCTTTCCCTTTTTTTGTGTATAAATTAATAGTACCAGCTATTGCCCCACTTCCATATAAAACAGACTGAGATCCTTTCAAAATCTCCAATGTTTCTAAAGAGCTATTCATTAGATTATTAAAATAATAATCATTAGATGGGGTTGATGGATCAGATAATTTTATTCCATTAAGATATACGGTGCTATATCTTTTTGGTTGCCCTCTCAGTTGAATGCCTGAAACAGTTCCATATCCACCCTGTTGGAAATAATTCATGCCTATTAAATTTTCACTTAATATGTCTCCAACAAAATTCTCACTAGAATTTGAAATTGTATTCTGGTTAATTACCAAAACATCACTTCCGACAATACTTTTTGATTGAGGTGATTTGCTAGCTGAGATAACTATAATTGGAATATTTTCTGCATTAGTCTTTGCAGATTGAATAAATACGAAAAATAATAGAAAGAAACCTGATCTTAAAAACATACGATACATCCATTTTTGAGTATCCTGTAAAATACATGATACTATTAATTTAATGCCGATGTTTATTTTAAATAGTAGAATTAGACTTTTCCTGGCCTATAATTCGACAACGGACTTCACTGGATGGCACTTCGACTATACGATTGCAGGAACAGCTCACAAATTTCATGTGAATTCCCCATCAAGATTCAGTTCTTTCAAAATACACCTTGTTTTTTTTTATTTCAAGACATAAAAGTTAGTCATTTAGACACATGAAAAAAATAAAAATTGCATTTTGTGATCTTACTCACACAGGGCAAATTATAGCAATAAATACAGTGCCATTAGGAGTGGCATATGTTGCTGCATTTGCTAAAGAAAATTTAGAAAATATTGACATTGAAATTTTTAAACTTCCACAAGATTTTTCTAAATATTTAGAAAATAATCATCCTGATATAGTATGTTTTTCAAATTTTTCGTGGAATTTAAATCTTCAACATGAATTTTCTCAAAGAATAAAAAAAGATAGACCAGAAACAATAGTAATTTTTGGTGGCCCAAATTTTTCAAATCAAGCAGATCAACAAACTATTTTTCTGAAAAAATATCAATCAATAGATTTCTATATTGAATATGAAGGAGAAAAACCATTTGTTTTATTATTTAATGAATTAAAAAAATATAAATTTAATGTTGATGAATTAAAAAATCATGAACCTATTTTACCTAGCACAAGGTATTTATTTAAAGGAAAATTAATATCAAATAAATTAATTGAAAGATGTTCTAAACTTGATGAGCTTCCTTCTCCTTATTTGACTGGATTATTAGATAAATTTTTAAAAGAAAAATTTATGCCAATGATTCAATCTTCTAGGGGGTGTCCGTTCCAATGTACTTTTTGCATAGAAGGCTCATCGTATTTTAGAAAAGTTCCTAGATATTCACAAGGCAGGGTCCTTGAGGAATTAAGCTATATTGCTAAAAGAGCAAAAACTAACGACATGCTAATTACAGATTCTAACTTTGGTATTTTTCCACAAGATATTGAAACTGCAAGATTAATAAAAGAATGTCAAAATAATTATAACGGATTTCCACATACTGTACATGTTAATACGTCAAAAACTGGAAAACAAAGAACAATAGATATTGTAAAAATTTTAGGTGAAACATTACCAGCATCAGCTGCTGTGCAGTCGACTGACCCAGAGGTTTTAAAAGAGATAAAAAGATCAAATGTTTCTCAAGATGTTTTGGTTGATTATTCTAAAGAGATTGAAAAAGAGGGCGGTCAGACAGAAGCAGAGATAATACTTGCACTTGAAGGAGATAATAAAGAGAAACACTTTAAGTCTGTGAAAGACATGTTAGATGCTGATATGAAGTTTATTAGGATGCATCAACTTATTTTATTGCCTGGAACTGAAGCATCATCTGTAGTTGCAAGAAAAAAATGGGATCATGTAAGTAGATTCAGAGTTTTGCCGAGATGTTTTGGAAGTTATACTTATAAAAAAGAAAAATTTTCAGTTGCTGAAATTGAGGAAATTTGTGTTGGAAATAAAACTATGTCGCATGAAGACTACAAGGAATGTAGAAAATTTAATTTGACAGTTGAAATATTTAGTAACGACTCAATATTTTCTGAACTTCAAAATTTTTTAAGATCGCATAAAATTAAAAGATCAGAATTTGTTGATAGAGTTCACATCTTATGTTTAGAGGATGAAATATTTAATAAAATTTATAAAAATTTTGTTGATGAAGAAGAAAGAAATTTATCAAAAAATTATGAAGATCTAGAAGCATTTACAAAAGTGGACAGAATAATTGAAAAATATATTAATGGATATTATGGAAGTAATGAATTACAAAAATATCGAGCTATTGCAGTTTTTAAAAATATGATAAAAGTTAATGAGATCGCATTTAATGCATCAAAAGATTTGCTTAAAGAAAAAAATATTTTTAATGAAAAAATTAAAAATTATTTAAATGAATTATCTAATTTTAGTTTAATAAGAAAGATGAATTGTCTTTCCCCCGCTAAAAAAACATATAAGAAATATCATTTTGATTTCCAAAAATTAGTTGAAAGTAATTTTGATACCGATCCATTTAAATTTTATGAAAGCAAAGGTGTAGACATTGAGTTTCATCATACAAATAAACAACTAGAATTGATTGATGATTATGTAGGTCAGTATGGAACGAGCCTTGTTGGCTTAGGTAGAATTTTATCTAGAGCCAATATCAAAAGATTATTTTTAACGATAAAAGGTGTAAATAAAAAAATTCCAAAATCTTCAAGCGCAAGTTCAGTCCGGCTTTAAGTTTATTCTCGCGAGTGTCAATAATCTATTATTTTTTTTAAGCTTATTTAAAAATAATTTTGATCCCCATGGATCATAGTTTGCACTGATCGTTTTTCCTGATAAATTCATGTTTTTATTTTGTAGAGTGTAACTAACTAACTTTATTATATTTTCAAAATTAGGTTTTTTATTCTTATTTTGAATTAGTTCTTTTTTATATTTTTTATTTAATTGGTTAAGTTTTAAATAATTTAACTTATGTATACCCGTATTAATAAATCCAGGAGCTAAGCAAGTAACAATTATTTTTTGATTTTTAAGCTCGTCAGCTAAATTTTCTGCAAATCTAACTAATGCAGTTTTTGCTACAGAATATGCGGAAAATATTGGCCAAGCATTAAAAGCTCCACCACCAGAAAAAAAAATTATTTTAGAATAATTTTTTTTTTTTATAAAGGGAACGATATATCTAATTAAATTTACACTGGATGTAAAATTCGTATCAAAAATTTTTTTCCATTTAGTAGCTTTTGTTAAATCATATGAGGTCATTGGTGTACCTAGTAGGCCATGTGAAAAAATCACTCCATTTAAACTTATTTTATTAATCTTAAGGTAATTTTTTAATTTAATTAAGTCTTTTTTTTCATTTACATCTAATTTTAGATATTTAACATTTTTTTTATTATCAAAATAATTATTTTTTTTTCTTGAACATAGTAATAAATTATTTCCATTCTCTAAAATTTTTGAAATTTCAAAACCTATTCCTTGACTGGATCCAGTAATTATGTAATTCATATTTCCAGTATGATTTACAGTTAAAAATTAGTCAATGCAAAATAAAAAAAAATTAGAAATACATAAGTTTTTAAACAAAGGTTACCTCGTTATAAAAATTTTAAATAAACATGAGCATTTAAAATTAAAAGAAGATGTAATTAAAAGAATTAACAATAAAATTAAAAAAATTGATTTTTTTTCTGTAAAAAATATAAATTTATATCATACTTTAATAAAAGAAGATTCAATTCACAAAAAATTAATAAGTTCTAATAGATATGTTGAGTTAGATAAAAAAATTAAAAGTAAAATTTCTAAAAATAAGATTATTAATACCGTTTTAAAAAAATATTGGGGGCATAATAAATTTATTATCAAATGGATTGGATCATCTTTGAAAAAAAATCAAATTAAAGATAATTTTTGTGGTTTTAGAATTTCAAGACCTATTAAAACAAAAAAGCAGGATACAGCAGGAGCTCACTGTGACATTCATGTTGGAGGAAGAATTTCATCTGATATGAAAATAATGATTACAGCCTGGATACCTTTGGAGGGATTTTCAAAAAAATATACATTACAATTATATGAAAAATCTCACCATAAATTACACCCACTTAATAATATAAAAAAAAGAAAAAATACAGTTTCAAGAATATTTAACAAATCTTATTTAAAAAGATTTAAATCTAAAAGATTGAATTTAAAGCCAGGTGAAGCAATTCTTATTCATCCAAATTTAATTCATGGTGGGGGTGAAAATTTAGGGAATAACTCTAGATTGAGTGTCGAAATCAGAGTTTACAATACAAAAAATATAATAAAGTATCCTGTGAGTCTTAAAGGCTAAAATTATTTTAAATTAGAGATGATTTTATTCCAGAATTTTAAATCTTTATTTCTTTTTGCAAGACTGATTTTACTTGTTAGATCTGGGCTCCAAGAACCAGGAGTTACACAAGCAAAATCTAAATCTTTTTGTTTTAAATATCTACATCTGTGGCAAGACCCAATTTTTAAATGAGCAAGACACCTGTAAATTTCATTCTCTCTTTTTTCTAAAGTTTTGGTAACTAATTTAGGATCAGCAATTAAAGCTTGAGCCATTCCCCAAAAATCACCTTGTTTATTTTTAAGTATATTTTCACCCTCATCCAAGGAAGTAATACTACCCTGCGCCATTACTGGTGTATTAGTTATCTTTTTTAATTCTTTTGCATACTCCCAATATGCACCTCTTTTCATATGTATATATTTTTGTTTAGCAGTCTCATATATTCCGGCAGTTACTTGGTAATATGCAAATTTATAACTATCAAACAAATCAATTAAAAATCCAATTTTTTCAAAATTTAAACCTTTAGGTAAAAAATCATTTCCAGTTACTTTTGCTGCTAATTTTGAGGTGTCAATTTTATCTTTTACTTTTTCTAAAACATTTCTAAGAAACCTTAATCTATTATTTTCTGATCCCCCATATTCATCTTCTCTTTTATTTGTATGCTCAGATAAAAATTGATGCATTAAATATCCGTGCGCAACCATAATTTCAATAAAATCAAATCCAGCTTCATCAGCTTGTATTATTGCATTTATGTACTCTTGTTCAATTTCTTTAATTTCATCTAAAGTAAGCACCTCTGCCTCTATACCAATATCAGGTACAATATATTTTGAAGGTCCAACAACTCTTTCGCCTGTATATTTAGTGTTACCCTGCGCTCCCTTATGAGCGATTTGAATACAAGCAACTGAACCATTATTTTTAATTGTATCAGCCAATTTTTTTAATTGTTTAAAATGAATGGGCTTTCCTATGACGATCTCGTTAGGGGCACCTTTTCCAACATTAGAAACAGTAGCATTTCCAACTATTATCATTCCAATATTATTTTTAGATAAGTTGGAAAAATAATCTATTTCTATATCTGTAATAACTCCATTTTTTTTAGACATATTTATTCCAGTTGGAGTGTTTACAATTCTATTTTTAAGTATAGTTTTGCCCAACTTAATTGGTGAAAGACTTAATTGATATTTATCCATACATTAATATTTTAATTTTATTAAAAATTTCATCTTTATCAATATTATTCATACACTGACATTCATTAGTTTTTTTAGGTAAAGTTCCAACTCTATTTTTGAATTTTTTATTTTTAAATTTTAATTTATGCAAATTACAAAATTTTTTAGGAAAAATTGTTATTTGATTTTTATTTAAGGTGCTATCTTCATGATAATTCGGTCCTGATAACATTATTAACTTTTTATCAAATAAATTGGCTATATGACATCCTAAATTAACGATTGAAAGAACAATCTCTGAATTTTTAATATTTTCAATATAAGCTTTCATGGATTCATTATTTTTTTGTATCTTTATTTTAAGTCCTAATTCTTTTTTTAACCTTTGTTTTAGTTTATTAAGTTTTTCTTTTGGATATTCTTTAATTTTCCAATTTATTGGTGCTTTCCAGCTAAAATATATATCTTGATTATATTTTTTCTTTATAACCTTAGTTGTAAATAACTTATATTTTTTTAATTTAAAGTATCTTGAAAGATTTTTAAGTATATCTGCCATATTTTTTTTATAACTATTTTTTTTATCTAATATCGATTTAAAATAAAAAATTCTATCTGTATTTTTTCCATTTTTTTCTATATCAAAAATAAAAGATTTTTTCATTAGTGACGATATAGCTTTTTTATCTGAATACTTTATTGACCTAATAAAGTTATGCTCTTTTGATAGAAGCAACAATTCTTTATCTCCAACAAAATATATTTTTTTAAATTTTAAGTTGGGTGCAAATGCAAGAATTCTTAGGTAATCACCAAATGGTAATTTATACTTTTCTCTATTAGATAAAATTAATAGATTCTTGTATTTTGCATTGATTATTTTATTATTCATATAGAGTAAGGTGTTGACTTAATTCAACCCAATGGTATTAAACTGATTTAATAGTACTACAATTTATTATTTATATTGCATTTTTTCACAATTTTATGAACAAAAAAATTAAATATCAGATTTATAAAAACCTTTCATTAATCAGAAAAACACAAGAAGAATTAATAGAACGGTATCATCCTGCAGATCAGATGAGGTGCCCAATGCATTTTTGCATTGGCCAAGAGCTGATGCCATCTGTGCTTGGCACACTTATGATTAAAGAAGATAGCATTTTTACACACCATAGGTCTCATGGATATTATATTGCAAAAAAGGGCTCTATTAATGAAATGATAGCTGAATTTTATGGTAAAGCTTCAGGCACCACAGGTGGTCTTGCTGGGTCTCAAGAACTTACTTCTCCAAAAATAAATTTTTACAGTGGAGCAATATTATCAGGTGCATTTGCAATTTCATTGGGTGATGCATTTGAAAAAATTTATAATAAAAAAAAAGGTATTGCCTTCTCTGTAATAGGAGATGGTGGAATGGAAGAGGGTGTTGTATTTGAAACTTTAAATATGGCTTCAAAAATGAAATTACCCATATTATTCATTTGTGAAAATAATCTTTATTCAACACACACTTCATTAAAAGAAAGAACGCTTGAAAAAAAACCCAGTAACAGAGCTAAAAGTTTCAACATGGAAACAAATTATTTTGAAGATAATGATCCAGACAAACTTTTCAATTTATTGAATAAAATAATAAAAAAAATCCGTATTACCAAAAAACCTCAATTTATAGAAATTAAAACCTACAGATTTAATAGTCATGTAGGTCCAGAAGGAGATGATCATTTTAATTATAGAGATAAAAAAGAGATAAGAAATTCTATTAAAAAAGATGCACTAAATTTTTATTCCAAAAAAATGCTAAAAGGAGATAAAAATTTTTCAAAAATTAAAAATAATATTGATGATTCTAATAAAAATATTGTTGAGAAAGCTTTTCAATTTGCGGAAAAAAGTGATTTTCCTAAAGAATTTCAAAGTTTTAATTTTAAAGGAACATATAAAAAAATTAAAAAGTTTTATGATAACAAGATTCCATTTGGCACAACTCAAGAAAACCACAAGCCAAAACCATATTAATCTATGAAAAAAAAAATTCTTACATTTTCACAATCAATAAATGAAGCTATGAAGCAAGCTATGGCATTCGATAAAAGTGTGTTTACTTTTGGAATAGCCGTAGACAAAACTGGACACGTATTTAAATCTACAGAAGGACTTTTAAAAAAATATAAATCCAAAAGAATTTTTGATACACCAAATAGTGAACAAGCTGAAACAGCATTTGCTTTAGGTGCCTCATTAAATGGTAAATTAAGACCTGTATTAATTCATCATAGAGTAGATTTTATGCCTTACTCATTTGATCAATTAATAAATTGGATTTCTTTATGGTCTTTTAAAAGTGCCAAGAAAAGTTTTGCACCATTGGTAATTAGAGCAATCGTGGGACGTGGATGGGGGCAAGGACCTCAACATGCTAAAACATTACATACAATGTTCTCATATTTACCAGGCTTAAAAGTTTTGATGCCATCTTCTGCTTCAGAGGCTAAAGGTATGCTTTTATCAAGTATTATGTCAAATGACCCAGTAATATTTATAGAATATAGATCTCTTTATAATACTAAGGAATTAGTTCCTGTAGATAAATATTATATAGACATAGAAAAACCAAGATTAAGGTTAAAAGGAAATGCATTAACTATAGTTGCAGCTGGTGCTTCAGTTTTAACATCGCTGAAAGCTGCAGAAGTGCTTTATAAAAAAAATGGAATAAAATGTGACTTATTTGATTTAAGAAGTATTTCAAATATGAAGTTAGATACAGTTATAAGCTCATTAAAAAAAACTAAAAAATTAATTTTAGTAGAGGATGGATGGAAAAACTTTGGATACTCTGCTGAAATAATAGCAACAGTAGCAGAGTTAAACATTAAATTAGATGCAGCGCCACAGAGAATATGTTGGCCAAATAGCCACGTCCCAATGTCCACACCATTAGAAAAAAATTTTTACTTTAATGAAAATGATATAGTGAATGCTTGTAAAAAAGTTTTAAATTTAAAATAATAAAAAATTTTGAGAGTAAAAAATAAAAAAATTTTCATCACAGGTGGTGCTGGTTATGCTGGAACCAGATATGTTCCTTTTCTTTTAGAAAATGAAAATTTTGTTACAGTGTATGATACGTTTTACTTTGGAGATTTTTTACCTGAACATAAAAATTTAAAAAAAATAAAAGGTGATATTAGAGAAACTGATTTACTCGAAAAAAGTTCAGTTAATCATGATATATTTATTCACCTTGCCTGCATGTCCAATGATACCAGCTTTGAACTTGATGAGAAACTTTCTACTGAAATAAACTTTGAATGTTTTGAGAAAATGGTAATAGCAGCTAAAAAATCTAAGATAAAAAGATTTATATATGCATCTACAAGCTCTGTTTATGGAGTATCTGACGCTAAAGACATAAAAGAAGATCATCCATTTAAACCATTAACTTTATATAATAAATTTAAAGGCATGTGTGAACCATTATTGTTAAAGCATACTGATGAAAATTTTGAGGGAGTTATATTTAGACCAGCAACATTATGTGGCTATTCTCCAAGACAAAGGTTTGATCTATCTGTTAATATTTTAACAGCTCATGCAATTATAAATGATAAAATCTTAGTATTTGGAGGTAAACAATTGAGACCAAATCTTCATGTGTTAGATTATTGCGATCTGTTAGATCTATTAATTACCTCAGAAAGTGAAAAAATTAAGAATAAAATTTTTAATGTTGGTTATGAAAATTTGTCTATCATGCAAATTGCAGAAATAGTTAGAAATGTTGTACTAAAAGAATTTCCTCAAAAAAAAGAAATCTTAATTGATGTTCAAAAATCCAATGATTTAAGATCATACCATATTAATTCTGATAAAATAAAAGATGAACTAAATTTCAAACCAAAAAAAACAATAGAAGATGCTGTAAAAGAAATTTGTGATGCCTTTAAGCAAGATAAATATGAGTCGCCATTAGAAAATATAGATTATTTTAATGTTAAAAAAATTAAATATTTAAATATATCGTAATGAAAAAAAAAATTTCAGTTGTAACCGGTGGTGCTGGATTTTTAGGGAGTCATATTACTGATTATTTGATAAATAAAGGACATAAAGTTTATGTGATCGACAATTTAAGTACTGGTCATAAAAATAATATTAAACATCACTTAAAAAATAAAAATTTTAAGTTGATAAAAAAAGATATCCTAAACTTAAACACCAATCTAACTTGTTTAAAAAATTGTGACTATGTATTTCATTTTGCTGGACTTGGAGATATTGTACCTTCGATAAGTCATCCAGAAAAATATTTTAAGACAAATGTTTATGGAACTTTAAAAATTTTAGAAATTTTAAGAGAAAACAAAAAATTAAAAAAATTAGTTTATGCTGCTTCATCGTCATGCTATGGATTGGCAAAAGTACCAACCACTGAAAAAGATCCAATTGATCCAAAATATCCTTATGCACTTACAAAATATATGGGGGAAGAACTAGCCTTACATTGGAATAAAATCTACAAAATACCTACTAATTCTATAAGAATTTTTAATACTTATGGTCCAAGAGTTAGAACGACAGGAGCTTATGGTTCGGTAATAGGCGTATTTTTTAAACAAAAATTAAAAAAAAAGCCCTTAACTGTAGTCGGTTCTGGGGAGCAGAAAAGAGATTATCTACATGTAAAAGATTTGGTTAGTGCGTTCTATGATGTAGCTATAAAAGGAAAAAATGGGGAAATATACAATTTAGGAGCAAATAAACCAGTTAAGATAAAAAAATTAGTTGATATCATCGGAGGTAATTTTATTAATTTGCCAAAAAGACCTGGCGAACCAGATTGTACCTGGGCAGATATAAAAAAGATAAAAAAAGACACTAATTGGAAACCAAAAATTGTATTCAAGAAAGGCATAAAAGAAATGCTAAATAAAATTAATGATTGGGATAATGCTCCATTGTGGAATAAAAAAAAAATTTCAAAAGCTACAAAATTGTGGTTTAAATATATAAATTAAAAAATGAAAAAAAATTTTCTTAATATCTTTTCATATAAAATTAAAACATCATCAGAACTACGTAAAATATTAAAAAAAAAGACTAATAAAAAAATATTATGTCATGGTAATTTTGACGTAGTGCACCCAGGACATATTAGGCATTTATTGTATGCAAAATCAAAAGCAGACATTTTAGTTGTCAGCATTACACCTGATAAATTTATAAAAAAAGGTATTTACAGGCCACATATACCACAAAATTTAAGAGCACTAAATTTAGCGGCTCTTGAATTTGTAGATTACGTAACAATAGATGATTATGCAAAACCAATAAATTTGATTAAAAAAATTAAACCTGATTTTTTTGCCAAAGGGTACGAGTATAATTCTCTAGATTTGCATGAAGATTCTGAATTAGAAATGAAAACGGTTAACTCTTATGGTGGAGAAATGATTTTTACACCAGGCGATATTGTTTATTCATCTACAAATTTAATAAATAGAACTCTACCAAACATAGATGAAGAAAAAATATTAAATGTTATGGAAGAAAATAAAATAAAGATAGATGATTTAAAAAAAAATTTAGAAAAATATAAGTCTAAAAAAATCCATGTAGTTGGTGATACAATAATTGATATTTATACAAGAACAACTGTAATTGGTGGACAAATAAAAACTCCAACATTAAGTGTTCTTCATCAAAAACAAGATAGATATATTGGTGGAGCGGCAATAGTTGCGCAACATTTAAAAGCTGCAGGTGCAGATGTTACATTTACTACAATACTTGGTAATGACGAACACAAAAAATTTGTAATAAAAAACTTAAGAGAAAAAAAAATAAAGATAAATCCAATAATAATATCTTCGAGACCAACAACCAGTAAGAATGTCATTATAGCTGGTGGTCATCGATTACTAAAAGTTGATAATGTTGATAACCAACCCGTTAATGAGATTGTGATTGAAAAAATTAGAAAAATAATTAAAAAAGTAAAAACTGACTGTGTAGTTCTAAGCGATTTTAGACATGGGATATTTCATGTTAATAGTATAAATAAGATTTGTAAATCTATTCCCAGCAAAACAATTAGGGTTGCAGATAGTCAAGTTGCAACAAGATGGGGAAACATAACTGATTTTAAAAAATTTGATATAATCTTCCCTAATGAAAGAGAGGCTAGATTTTGTCTTGGAGATCAAGACAGTAATATAAGTAGTCTTTGTCGAAGATTGCTAAAAGAGTCAAAATGCAAAAATTTAATTTTAAAACTAGGAGAAAAGGGTCTTTATGGAGTTAGTGGAAATAATGCAAAATATAGTTTCGTATTACCCGCAATTTCTAAAAATATAAAAGATCCAGTTGGAGCTGGAGATTCTTTGTTAGCCTATACAACACTAAGTTTTTTAGCCGGTTGCACACTGGCTGAGTCATCAATTATGGGCTCTTTGGCTGCTGGAGCTGCTTGTGAATATGATGGAAATAAACCTATTTCAAAAAAAATTATGTTACAAAAAATAATTCAATTAAAAAAATTTATAAATTTTGTATGAAATTTATAATTGTTGGTTTTGGAATACAGGGCAGAAAAAGAAAAAAATTACTTGGAAAAGAATGTATTGCAGTAGTAGATAAATATAATTTAAAAGACTCTGATTATAGCAATATAAATGAAGTACCAACTGATTCCTATGAGTCAGTAATTTTATGTGTTCCGGATCAAGAAAAACATGAAATAATAAAATATTGTCTTAAAAATAAAAAAAATATCTTAGTGGAAAAACCGTTAATATTTAATAATCCATTAACAATAAAAAGTATTGAAAAAAAAGCAAATAAAAATAATGTATTTGTACTTTCTGCTTACAATCATAGGTATGAAAAGTCGTTAAAATTATTAAAATCAATTTTAGATAAGAAAAAGTTAGGAAAAATTTTTTTTTGTAGGATGCAATACCTAAATGGAACAGCAAGAAATGTTTTTAAAACTTGGAGGGACAAGGATGCTGGAGTACTAACTGATCTTGGCCCTCATCTTGTCGATTTAATTTACTTTCTAATTGGTGAAGGTGAAGTTAAAAAAATAAAAATTTATAATAAAAAAAATTATGAAAATTTATCTAATGATCATATTTTGTTTGGTTTCAATTATGAAAAAATTAATTTTTTATTAGAGATTTCATATTGCAACTGGAAAAATCATTTTCAAATTGATTTTAATGGAAGCAAGGGGGCAGTTAAGGTCTTTTCACTGTTAAAATGGGGATATTCTCAAACAGTATTTTTTAAAAGAGTTATGCCTTCTGGAGCTCCAGTAGAAACAAAAAATAAATTCATAGGGAGAGACAATTCATTTAAAGATGAAATTGCTAATTTTAAAACACTTATTAAAAAAAGCACGAAAACAAATCTAAATCGAGACTATCTAGTAAATAAATTAATTAATAAGATAAATTAGTTTCTTAATTATTTTAAAGTTTTTCACTTAATTTTATGTTCTACATATTATCTATTACCAATATAAGCTATAAGATAAATATTATAAAGTTTTGAAAATTTTATTTTTAGGTGGAAATAGATATTTTGGGAAAGGAGTTTTGAACCTACTTTCAAAAAATAAAAAAAATAAGATTTATATAATAAATAGAGGAATTAAAATAAATCTTAAAAGAAAAAATATAATACACATTAAATCTGAGAGAAATAATATTAAAAAATTAAACTTCTCTTTAAAGAATCATTTTTTTGATGTTGTCTTTGATAATATTGCCTACAAGGTATCTGATGTAAAGAATTTACTTAAAATTTTAGATAATAGGTTTACTAAATATATTTATACAAGCACAATCATGGTTAAACTAATTATTTTAAATAATAAAAAAAATCTTCTTAAAAATTATACAAATAGTGAAATTAGATATGGTAAAAAAAGTTGATTATTGAAGAATTTCTAAAAAAAAATAAAATTAATCACAATATATTCAGAATTCACAGCGTTTTTGGCAAAAATGATTTTTCAAAAAAAAGTTATGACCTAGTCCATACCTCACATGAAGATATTACTAAGTTTCAAATTAAAGAAAATGATAAACTTCAATTTATATATGAGAATGATTTACTAAAAATAATTTCTTATTTGATAAACAATCATAAAAAAAATAAATATAAAATATTAGAAATTGCTAATGATAGTGTCAAATTTAAAGATTTTTATAAGCTAATTGGTGCTAATAACCAACATTTAATCGAAAGAGCAAAATATCCTTTTCCCATGAATATAAGTGCTTCAACTAATAATATGAAAAAAATCATTCCATTTAAATTAACTAGCACTAATTCTATTATAAAAAATTTAAAAAAAAATAATAGAAATTAATAATAATTAGAATTTTAAGGTTAAACATTAAAGTAATGCAATTAAATTGGTTTGTTTTTTTAGTAAACAATAATATACATTACATAATTATATGAAAAATATTGATATTTATCTTGATGGTCCATCTCATGAAGATATTAAGAAGTATAAGTCTACTTTAATTAAAGGCTATACTTATAATCCAAGCTTAATGTCTCAACTTAACGTTAAAAATTATGCGCAAGCATGTAGACAATTTAGCCAAAAAGTTAAGCCGAAGAGTATATCTCTAGAAGTGTTTGCTGATGATGAAGATGGAATGATTAAACAGGCAATCACAATATCTAAAATAAACACTAATATTTATGTAAAAATTCCAATAACTTATACAAATGGAAAATATACTACCAAGGTGTTAAAAGAGCTAGTTTCGAGAAAAATTAAATTGAACGTAACTGCAATTTTTAACATAAAACAAATTGTAGAAATATTACCAATTGTTAAAAGCTCAAATTGTATTTTATCTGTATTTGCTGGAAGAATTCATGATATGGGAGATGATGCATCATTAGAGATAAATAAAATTTCAAAATTACTAAAAAGAAAAAAATCAAATTGCAAGATTTTATGGGCAAGTACTAGGCAAATTTATGATTTAGTAATGGCTAAAAATTCAGGATGCCATATTATTACTATGTCACCCTCCATATTTTCCAAATTAAAAGTGTTTAAAAAGAACTGGAAAGACTATTCCCTGGAAACAGTAAGAAGCTTTTATAATGATGCAAAAAAGTCAAAATTTAAGATTTAAATGAAAAATAATTTTACAAAAAGTTACTTAGACGAAACAATAACTATATTAAAAACAATTGATCAAAAAAAAATTGATCAAGCAGTAAACATGATTTTCGAAATAAAAAAAAAATCAGGAAGAATTTTTTTTTTAGGTGTTGGTGGAAGTGCAGGAAATGCATCACATGCAGTAAATGATTTTAGAAAAATTTTAAATATAGAATGCTATGCACCAACAGACAATGTTTCTGAATTAACAGCAAATACAAATGATAATGGATGGGATAGTGTTTTTATTAATTTTCTTAAAGTTAGCAAATTACAAGAAAAAGACTTAATAATTATATTTTCTGTTGGAGGTGGAAGTTTAAAACATAAAGTTAGTACAAACTTAATATGTGCAATTGATTATGCAAAAGAAATTGGCACAAAAATTATTGGCATTGTAGGAAAAAAAGATGGGTATACTAATGAAAAAGCAGATATTTCAATATTAATTCCAGAAGTGAATAAAAAACATATTACACCACATACGGAAGAAGCTCAGCCAATAGTATGGCACCTAATTGTATCTCACCCAAAATTAAATGGACAAGAAACGAAATGGGAAAGTTTGTAACACTGATCAATAATTTATATAAAAATAATTATATAATTATCTAAATAAAGTTGGTTAATAATTTCTATATGAAAATATTATTTTTAGGAGGCAATAGATATTTTGGAAAGGAAATTGTCAGTCTTTTATCCAAAAATAAAAAAAATCAAATTTTCCTGATAAATAGAGGTAATAATAAAAATTTAAATAAAAAAAATATTTTTCATTTAAAAGTAGATAGAGGTGAAATTAATAAAATAAAATTTTTTATAGAAAAAAATTATTTTGATATTGTCTTCGATAATATTGCTTATAAATTAAATGACGTAAAGAAGCTACTAAAGATTGTTGGTAATAATTATAATACATATTTTTTTACAAGTACAATAATGGTGAAAATTTTAAACGATAAAAATTCAAAAGTATTACTAAGAAATTATACTAAAAATGAACTAAATTATGGAAAAAATAAATTGAAAATTGAAAAATTTTTAAAAGATAAAAAAATTAAAAACTATAGAATTATTAGGCCCCATAGTGTTTTTGGTAGCAATGACTTCTCTGGTAAATCTAAGGATATAATTCACACTTCAAAGCAAGATATTGTAAAATTTAAAATCAAGGATAGTGACAAGTTACAATTTATTTATGAAGAGGATTTAATTAAAATTATTTATAAGTTAATTACAAATTATAAAAGTTTAAAATTTAAAGTTCTAGAAATTGCCAATAATCACATACTATTTAAAAATTTTAAAAAATTATCCATACAAAGCAATAAAACTATTATGAGAAAAAAATATCCTTTTCCAATAAATCTAACAATTCCACCAAACAAAAAAATAAAAAATATTATTTCATTTAATTTTAGTAAAGTAAATTTCGTTGTAAAAAAAGTTAGTAAAAAGTTTATTAATTAATGTTTTATATAAATAATATTTTGAGTTTAATTTTTTATAAAGTTGGTTATTTTTTAATAACACCAAAAACTTATTCGTTTGGAGGTTTTTATCAAACCTTATTTTTTGGAATAAAATTTAGTAATTTAAAAAAAAAAAAATATTTGTTAGTGATTGGCTTAATTAATTTAGATGAAAAATTTTTTTTTAATATTTATAATTTAGATTTAATTAAAAGAGTTTTTTTAAACTATTCTTACATAGAAAAATTATTTTGTATAATTTTATCATTAATATTAAATATCAACTTATTGATTTTATTATTCTTGAGAAAAATAAGATTATGGAAATTTTTTTCAAATTATATAAAATTTATTTTTATTGATTATATTGGCTATCGCAATGAGAGTGAAGAAATATATGAAATAAAAAATAATAAAAATTTTTTTTTACAAAAGATTCATTTTAAATATGATAGACACCTTTTTAATCAAAAAATTGATTTATCACATTTATATTTAAATAATACTAGAGTTAATAAAAGTGTTGCTTTTCTTATAAAAGATAAAAATTATCAAATCATTAAAAAAATATCTAGTTCAATGTGTTCTAATGTAAATAAATGCAAAAATTCAATAGATTATTTAATTGATCAAGGCTTTATTGTTAATAGGATAGGCGAGCCAAATATGAAATTATTTAGTTATTCAAATAAAAATTATTTTGATCTATGTAAAAAAAAAAAAAATCAAACTTATTTAAATAACACTATTGCTAATTGTGAATTTTATTTTGGATCAGCTGCAAGTCATGGTTTTATACCTGAATTATTTAACAAAAAAAAATTTATTATTAATAGTACTGACCATCTAGAATTAACTAATAGTTTTAGTGAAAATAATTTTATTTTATTCAAAAATATTTATTCATTAAAGACTAACTCATTAATTAAATTAGAGGAATTATTTCAAAAAAATTTAATGAGCTTCGAAAATATATCTAAAGCAACTGATAATGGAGAAATTAAATTAATAGAAAATACAGAAGAAGAAATTTTAGAATCTTTAATTGAATTTTATGAATATAATTTTAAAGAAAAAAAAATTGATAATGTTTTAAATAAAAAATATTTTGAGTTGAGAAATGAATATTTATTGAAGAATTATAATTCATTAAATATTGATTTATTCAATAAAATTAAATGTACTATATCTAATAAATATTTATCTAATAACCTTTAATCAAACCTATGAAGAAAAAAATTTTATGTTTTGACCTAGATGGTGTTATTTGCAAGACTTATAAAAAAGATTATTTAAAAGCAAAACCAAAGATAAAGGTAATTAATTTGATTAATCAATTGTATGATGATTATAAAATTAAGATATATACAGCAAGATATATGGGCAGAAACAATGATAATGCCCGATTAGCAAAGAAACAAGGTTATAAATCTACTTTTAGACAATTAAAAAAATGGGGTCTAAATTTTCACGAACTTAAATTAGGTAAGACAAGTTATGATTTAATTATTGATGATAAAGCATTAGGGTTTAAAGACAATTGGTATGTTAATATCAAAAAAGTACTTAAAAAAATAAATTAAATTATCTTTTAACTAGTAATTTATCATTAATTATTAAAGCATCTAGATTAGAATTTTCAAAAATATTCATTACATCTTTCAAGTTATTTACTATTGGATAGCCATGTAGATTAAAAGATGTATTAAGAAGCCCATATACTTTACTCCTTTTTCCAAATTTTGTTATTAGATCCTCGTAATCAGGATTAGTTCCTTTTAAAATAATTTGTGGTCTGCATGTTTTATCAAATGGATGAATAGCAGCTTGAAATAGCCGTTGACCTTCGATAGTTGTTTCAACACATTTTGTCATATATTCATAATTTGAAGCATTATCTTTAAATTTAAAATATTTTTTTGATTTAGATTCTAGAACTGATGCAGCAAAAGGCATCCAAAAATCTCTATTTTTTATTGTTTCATTTATTTTTTTTAAAGAAATCATACTTTTAGGGTTTGCAATGATAGATCTATTTCCTAGTGCCCTTGCTCCAAATTCAGCTCTTCCAGATATTCTTCCTAAAATTTTTCCATCATAAAGAAGTTTAGAGGCATGTTCATTTATATCTTTTGTTTTAATTATAAATTTTTTATTTTTGATATTTGAATAAATTATTTTAGGGCCAAGGTATCCACTTTCGATTGGGTAACTTCTATTCTTTAAAATTATAGAATTATAATAATAAACAGCACCCATCGAAAGACTTGAATCATCCGGAGCAAGAGGGACAAAGAAATTCTTAATTCCTTTTATATTTGTAATGTTTAAATTATTTTTTACATTCATAGCCACCCCACCAGCCAACATAAAATTTTTACAATTATATTTTTGTTTTAAATTTATTAACCATTTTTTGGTTAAACTTTCTGTAAATTCTTGAAGTGCCCCACATACACTGTCAAATCTGAAGCCTTCAAGATTGTCTTTAATTTCAAAATATAAATCTTTAGGCATTTTTTTGTTATTAAATTTAATACCTTTGATGTTTTGAAATCTTTTAAACTTTTCTAAGAGCTCATTATAATATTTTTTTTTTGCATATGGGGCCATACCCATAATTTTATATTCATGTTCGTCTGGTTTAAATCCTAAGATAAGAGTTGTGTATCTATATAATCTAGCAATTATTGAATTACCACCTTGGATAATTTTTTTTATATTATTATGATTTGTAAATTGTGATACTGAGTAATTTACAAAATCTCCAAAAGCATCTAGTGTTAAAACTAAATACTTCTTTTTTTTGTTTTCTTTATTTGAATAATAAGCCCAGGCTGCGTGTCCAGAAGAGTGATCTATAAAATAAATTTGATTTTTATCTATTTTCAAATGTTTGTTAACAACATCTTTTCTTATTTTTTTTCCAATATTCTCCAAATTTTTATTTGAAATGTGATCATCTTTACTACTTAATAAACTAAATATACTTTTCCAATATCTTTTTTCTGGATATTGATTAAAATCAATTTTATTCTTGAATAATTTTAAAATAGATTGATTGTTTTTTTTATATATTTTTTCTTTCCAATACCTATGCTGTTCTTCAATAAAGTCTTTAATCTTAAATTTAGTATAATGTCTTAAAAGAATTGGTGAAGGCGACCATGAGTTCGAAATAAAGCATATTGCATTTATGTCTCCGCTTTTTAAGTTAAATTCTCTTAATAACCAATTAATGGCTTGTTTTGGATATCTTTCATCATTTTTTACTCTACTAAACCTTTCTTCACTAGCACTGCCAACAATTTTACCATCTATCATTAGACATGCGCTGGAATTACACTGCCAGTTGATCCCGATTATATTTATTGTTAGTTTCATTTTTTTAGGTATTTGATGATTTAAAAGATATATAGTAAAAAATTTTTAAGACCAACGATTTTGCATGAAAAATTTACAAAAAATAAAATATATTCTAGGTAATCGTAATTTCTCAATACTTTTAATGATAATTATATTGAATACCTTTCAAACCGTACTTGAGATACTTAGTCTAGGTATGATTATACCTATAATGAGTGCTATAATTGAACCTGAATTATCAGAGGGATCTAAATTAATATCTTTCTTATACCATTTACTGGGATCTTCAAGTAATGCTTCTTTTTTAAAAAGTTTGCTATTAATTTTATTCTTAATTTATAGTTTAAAATTAATTCTATCTATATTATTTAAATATATTCATATTAAATTTCAATTTTCTTTAGTTAGATTTGTAACAATTAAGATTATTAAAAAATACTTAAGTTTAGATTACGAATACTTTCTGAAAAATAAGTCTTCCAAAATGATCTCCACACTATATTCTGAGGGTTCAGCTTTTGTTGATTGGTACATTTCACCTTTAATAGTCATTATATCTGAATGTATTTTTGCATTTTCAATTATAATTTTGTTAATATATGTGAATATTAGCTCCACACTTATAATACTATCTTTGTTTTCAATTTTTGTAATTTCATTTTTATTATTAACTCGTTCAAGAATTCAAAAATGGGGTAAGCTTCGTCAGTCTTTAGCAGAAAAATTACTTAAAAATTTATCTGAAATATTTGAGGGAATTAGAGTTATTAAAATTTTTCAAAAAGAAAGTTTTTTTTTAAATATCTTTGCCAATAATCAAAGAAATATGCAATCACTACTTCAAAAAAATGATCTTGTACTTTTTCTACCTAGGGTATTACTTGAATATCTTGTATTAATTTCAATTATGATTGTTTTATTAATTTCTATAATATCAGGAGCAAACTTAACAAACGAAATACCAGTTATTGCCCTATATGCTGCAGCTGCTCTAAAGTTAATTCCAACAGCATCAAAAATTATGAGCTCACTCCAAAATTTGAAATTTGGTGCGGCTAGTACTGCTAGAGTATATGAAGAAGTAAAAATTCAAACAAATTCAGTAAAAGAAAAAACAAACGAATTAAAAGATTTTAATTTAATTGAATTTAAAAATATAAATTATTCATATGATGAGGAAAAAAAAATACTTAAAAAAGCATCAATTAAGATTAAAAAAGGAGAGTTTATTGGCATTATTGGAGAATCTGGTTGTGGAAAAACAACACTCTTAAATTTAATCTTAGGATTGATTAAGCCAAATAAAGGAAAAATTTTAATTGATGGAAAGGATGTGACAAAAAGTTACTCAGATTTAAGAAATTTATTTTCATTTGTCAGTCAAGATGTTTTTTTATTTGATGATTCTATAGCAAATAATGTAGCACTAGAGAATGATTTTAAAGTTATAGATGAAGCCAAATTAAAAAATGCATTAAAGATATCACAACTAGAAAATTTTATAAAAAGCTCAAAAGAGTCCTTCAATACTGATGTGGGTGAAAAAGGAATATCAATATCTGGAGGTCAAAAACAAAGAATTTCCATTGCAAGAGCTCTTTATAGAAATTCACATATATTGGTTTTAGATGAAGCAACAAGTAATTTAGATTTAGAAACTGAGAAAAAAATATCAGATTCATTATTAACAATAAAGAGTAAAAAAACGATTATATGTGTCTCTCACAGAATAAGCTCGTTGAAGTTTTGTGATAAAATTTATACAATAAGTCAAAATAAAGAAATAGTAGAAATTAAAAATTAAATTATGCCAGGATTTGAATTAATAGGAAAAGAAGAAAAAAAAAATATTTTAGATATTTTTGAAAAAAGTAATGGAGTAATGTTTGCCCATGGCTTTGAAAAACTGAGAAATAATATTTTTAGAGTTAGAGAGTTCGAAAAACAATTAAAAAACAAATTTAACACTAAAGAATGTCAGGTTGTATCATCGGGTACTGCAGCAATTAAAGTGGCACTTAAAGCGATTGGGATTAAGCCAGGAGATGAAGTAATTACCCAATCATTCAATTTTATAGCAACTATTGAAGCTATACTTGACTGTGGTGCTAAACCAATTATTACTAAAATTGATGATAGCTTAAACATGTGCCCTATTGATTTGAAAAAAAGAATAACAAGTAAAACCAAAGCTATTATTCCAGTACATATGTTGGGTTTTTCAGTTAATTTAAAAGAAATCATAAAAATTTGTAAAAAAAGTAAAATTTTTATGATTGAGGATAACTGCGAGGCAGTTGGAGGTAAATATCATAATAAATATTTAGGAACGATAGGTGATGCTGGCATTTTAAGCTTTGATCATGGCAAAAATATTACTACAGGTGAAGGAGGAGCTATTTTAACTAATAATAAAAAAATATTTGTATCTGCTAAAGAGTATCATGATCATGGACACCAATTAAATCCAAAATTTCCTAGAGGAATGGATACTGTTAAAATGGCTGGATTCAACTATAGAATGTCAGAATTAAATGCTGCAGTAGGATTAGCTCAAATTAAAAAGATTAATTTTATACTTAAAGAAAATAAAAAAAGATATTTAATGCTTCATAATATTGTTTCAAAAAAATTTAAAATTAGAAAATGCCATATTAATACGACACCATCATTTGATACTTTCATCTTTAAAGTAGATAATTTAAAATTAAGAAAAAAAATTGTTAGATTGTTGAAATCTAAAAAGATAGGAACTAAAAATTTACCTGATGCAATTAAATGGCATTTTGCAAGTTACTGGAAACATGCAATTTCTAAAAAAGAAATTAACCGTTTAGAAGAATCGCACAATAAATTAAAAAAACATATAGCAATACCAATACTATTAAAAAAAAATATTAATTCATATAAGGAAGTAGCTAATAAAATTATTGAGTATTAATAATTATTTGAACTAATCAAAGAGTCTTTTTGAATGTTTTGTTTGGCTTTTTTTCCAATCATTTTATAAATTTTAATTGGAGACAAGCCACTCCCAGGTCTTTTACATATTAAATCAGACAACTTAATTTTATGACCCTTTTTAATAAGTTTATTTGCATAAATACTTCTTCTAGCATTTAGTCTAGATTTTTTTTCAACTTTTATACATTTCTTGATTTTTTCAGTACCCATTAAAGTTTGAGCATTCTTTAATTTTATAATCATTTTTTTTAGATCATTTTTATCCATTGAATGATAGTGATCGTTACCTTTTAATTTCTTGTTATGTGTAAAATGCTTTTCAATCACACGTGCACCTAATAAGTAAGAAGAAATAACGGAGCTCATATCATCATCTGGCTTGGTATGGTCTGAATATCCAATAAAATTATTAGGAAACTCATTTTTTAAATTAGTTATCATTTTAAGATTTGCATCTATATGTTTTGTTGGATAGCTCAAAATACAGTGAAGTATGATAATTTCTTTTGTTCCATTTTTTTTTAAAAAATTATATGAAAACTTAATTTCTTCTAGGTTAGATGCACCTGTAGACAAAATAATTGGTTTCTTTGTTTGGGCTACTTTTTTAAGTAATGGTAGGTTTGTAATGTCTGCTGATGCAACTTTAAATAATGGTACTAATGGATTAAGTTTATCAACCACATCATTATCAAATGGAGTACTCAAAAAATCTATTTTTTTTTTATTACAATGTTTTTTTAATTTCTTAAAATCATTTATTTCAAATTTATCATATTTTTTAAAAAGGTTATATTGGCTAGTAGATTTTTCTTCTCTAGTATCCCAATATGACGGTGAATATTTTGATGCAATTTTATCAGCTTTATATGATTGAAATTTAACAGCGTGAGCTCCATTTTGTGCGGCTTGATCAATCATTTTTTTTGCAAGTGCAATGGAGCATTCATGATTCACACCTATTTCAGCTATAATATATGGTAAAGTGTTTTCACTAATATAATATGATCCTAATTTTAATTTAGTAATTTTTTTTTTCATTTATTTAATTTTTCAAAGTATTTTTTACTTTTTGTTTTGTTGTTGGTTATATTTGTTAAATGTTTTCTATATCTATAAAGAGGCAATTTTACATTACCTATCTTGTATTTTTTTTGAAATCTTATCATCAACTCCTTATCTTCATGGATCAGAAAATCTTGATTGTAAAGGCCTAGATTTATAATTTTATCTATTTTAAACATAATTCCACAACCAATTGGTTCAGACTCACCGCTTTCTCTTTTTAGAACTTTTTCTTCATTATCAACTATTAAATAATCACAACTTACTGCATCAAATTCACTATTCCAATTTAGGAATTCATACAAAATCTCTAAATATTTTTTGTTCACATAATCATCAGAGTCAAGTCTGACCATATATTTACCTCTTGCTTTTTTAATTCCTACATTTAAAGAGTAAGGCAATCCTTTATTTTCCGGATTTTCAATAAGAATTATTTTTTCTGAGTATTTAGAAATTATCTCTTTACTATTGTCAGTAGAGAAGTCATTTATAACTATTACTTCGTATCGAGATTTATCTATTGATTGATCGAGTATAGATCTAAGAGATCTTCCAATAAATTTATCATGATTATAAACAGGTATAATTACAGAAATATCAGGATTATTCATATTTATTATTTTTTAAAATTTCAATCCACTCGTAACTATTTTTAGGAACGCAATTTAGAAAATCTGACTTGTATAAAATATCTAAATTCATAATATTATTATATATTAATCTTTTACACAAACGATCTAAAGAAATTAAATTTTCAGATCCTAATAATATTGAACAGATATCCAACAATAAGACTTTTTGATCGTAATTTTTAACATTAAATTTTTTACCATGTGTCATTAATCTTTGAGCCAAAACACTTAATGAAAATGAAATCTTTTCATTTTTTTTATTAAATTGTCTTGATAAGTTTTTTTTTACTAAGTCAAAAACAGAATTATAGTCGGTATCTTTAAAATTTATTTGATCTATGCTTATTACTAATTCATTTAATTGTTGAAAACTTTTTAAATAATCATTTGAGTCTAAGGTAGTTTTTGGATTTATATTTGACTCAATTTTGTTAGAATAATCAAATATATATTTTTTTTTACTAAATTTAATTTGATATGCACAAGAGATATTTTCAGATGAATTTAAATTTCCTTTATGAAGATTATGTCCATCCCAAAGATTTATAAAACCAATTTTGGGGTTTATTTGTTTTAAAAAATAATTTGGGAAAGGTATTTTAGATAGAATTTTTTTGAATTTTTTATTACTAAATTTAAGAATACTTATTGGATTGTAATAATTGTTAGTGATAGAAAACCAACAAGTAAACAGATCGTTATCATCATGTTGATCAAAATGTAAATTACTTCTTTCTGATAAATCATTGCTTAAATGTATCATTGGATAAATATTTGTAAAAAAATTATATCCATTTAATATTTGATTTTTTTTAATAATTTGACCGATGTTGTTTGCGATATCAGAACCTTCTTTTGAGTATCTTAATTCACCTCTAATGAAAGATTTTTTGATTTCTATTTCCAGAAATTTTTCTTGGCTCCATCTTTTATTTAATTCAGAAACTTTTACTAAATGATAAAGTAAAGATTGATTTTTAAGGCCTAAGATTTCAATATTTTTATCAGATACAGTTAGCATATATATTAAGTAAGAAATAACTGTTAATTTTATACTAAATAAATTAGATATAAATAAATTTATTTATGAAAAAATCAATTTATTACCACATTGATGAATACAACAGAGACACAATAGTTGCAGCAAGTTTATATAAAAAATTATCAAATAAATACAATTTTTTTTTTGGAAATAGAATCGATGAAGGGAATTTAAAAAAACTTGATAGTTTTGATATATATATATTTCCAACAGTCGAAAGATTAAAAAATGCTTTTGGAGAACCAAAAAACTGTAAAGGAAAAATTTTTATACTACCAAACGAGTCTATTTCTGGATCAATTAAAGTCAAAAGAAGATTGGAACTTCATTTGACAGGAACAATTTCAAATTCTAAACTAAAAAATAAGTGGTTGGAAAGAGTTAACTTTTTTTTTCTTTGGGGCAATTCTCATTTAAAAGTATTAAAAAATTATTCCAGAAAACTTTCAAAAAAAAGTTTGATTGTAGGTCATCCTAGACACGACAAGATTTGTTATAAAAAAAATATAATAAAAAATCAAAATTTTTCTTTAGGCATGGTATCTAGATTTGATACAATAAATATGTTCGACAATAGATTAAATTTTGAAAATATTTATAATGGTTGGATTGACCAATTTGAATTTAAATATTTATTTGACTCAAAGGCAAATGTAGAGCATCAATGGTTTAATTCCGTTTTAGACTTCAGATTTTTCTTAGATATAATTAGACTTCTGAATAAAAAAAAAATTATTCCAGAAATTAGACCACATCCAAGAGAAAATAGAAATAATTGGCTTAAATTTATTAAGAAGTTTAATCTAAATGTCAAAATATCAAAATTTGATGAGACTTTTGTTGATTGGTTAAACAGGCAGGATTTAATTATTTCTTCTGCATCTACTTCTTTATATGACTGTGTATTATTAGACAAAAATGTAATTGTAATTGATAAACTTTCAAAAGAACGTGAAAAACACGGAAATATATTTTTAGATGATTTTGATCCAATAATTAAAAATTTTAAAAGACCCGTCTCCTTAATTGAATTAGAAAAAATCTTATATAAAAATAATAAAGCAAAAAAGTCTAAATCATTAAAAAAATTGTTATATGATGAGGTAAATTTTCCGAATCATATAAATTCAATTGCAAAAATATCAAATTACATAATTAAAAATGAACTTAATGAAAAAGAATTTATTTTCTCTGAATGGTTTAAACAAGAAACATTTAAATTGCTTCAAAATTATTACGCATTAAAATTATCTATTAAATTTTTTTTTGGCTTCAAAGAAGTGGGATCTATTTTTTCATTGGGTTTTACTCGTCAAAAAAAAATTAAAAATTTTCTAAAAAATGATTAAAATGAAAAAAAAAATTGGAATGATAATTCAAGCCAGAATGTCATCAAAAAGGTTTCCTGGCAAAGTAATGAAAAGAATTTTGAATATACCAATGATATATAGGATATATGAAAGAGTAATATTGTGCAGGAAATTAGACGACGTGATTGTTGCAATTCCCTCATCGAAATCCGATGATAAGCTTGAAATTTTTCTTAAAAAAAAAAAGATTAAAACTTTCAGAGGTTCAGAAAATAATTTAATAAGCAGATATTTTAAAGCAGCAAAATTATATAACCTTGATTATATAGTAAGATTGCCGGCAGATAATCCACTTCCAGATTTTAAAGAAATAGATAGATTAATAAATTTTCATATGAAAATTAAAGATAATATCAATGTTTTTTCTACCAATTTACAGCCTATTAAAAATTCTAATTATATAGATGGAATAGGTGCTGAAATATTAAGTTATAAAATGCTAGAAAAAATTTTTAAAAATAAGAAATTACAAAAAAGTAAAGAACATCTGTCTTTAAATTTTTATGATTTTGAAAAAAAAAAAATAATTAATAAAGATTTTTTTAGGGTTTGTTTTCCAATTTCACCAAAATCTATAGCTTATCCAAATATAGTTTTAGATGTTAATTTTAAAAAGCAATTTGATTTAATAAACAGAATTTATAGTAATTTATATAAAAAGAATAAAAATTTTTTAACAAAAGATATAGTAAATTTTTTAAAAAAAAATGAAAAACATCTATTTAAAAACAACTAAACTTTATATTAGACAAGAGGAAAAGATTCATAAAATAGTAAATTTAGGTGATTGGTGCATAAATTTACAAGATAGACTTAATTCAAATTTTACACATCATATTAAACAGTTAGAAACTAAAGAGAATATTTATTTATACTTATCAAATTTGAAAGAAAGAATAATTTTTTCTTTAATTGATTTTCTAAATGATTTTCATAAAATAAAAAAAGATTATAAATACTGGAACTTTATAATTGGTCCATGGTTACTGCAGTTACTACATGTAACCTATGATAGATGGTCTGTCTTTGACTCTCACAAAGAATTAGAAAACCAAGATCTTTTTACTCTGATAGTTGATACTCCTATGGAAAATTTAATTCCAGAGGAGATGCATTTATCAAAGAGATTTTATTATCAAGATTTATGGAATCATTTTTTATTTGGTGAAATAATAAAATTTAAGAAACAAATTCAATTTGATAAAATTTCATTTACCGATCAAATTAATCTGAATAAAATTGTAAAGAATGAAAATCAAAAAAAATTTTCTTTTAAAAATAAAATAATCGATCTATTTTTTTTTGTAAATAATATTTTTAATTCTAAAGATAAAATAAATGAACTAATTTTTACTACTAACTTTCATTATAAATTTCAAATAAAGACTTATCTAAAGCTGAAAATATTTCCAATTTTTTTAAAATCACCACCGAGCTATCAAGAAAATCAAATTAACAATAGTATTAGAAAAAAAGTAATTAATTTTAATGCTAATTCAAATTATGAGAAATTCTTAGAAAAAAATATTTGTAAATTTATTCCTAAATCATTAATAGAAAATTATAATGAAATATTAAAAGTAAATTTAAAATTTTATAAAAACTTTAAAACTAGAAATTTTTTTATTTCGCAACTTGAGACTAGAGATCAAATAAAATTTTATATAGCAGAGAGTCAAAATTCAAAAAAAATTATTTATCAACATGGTGGAAGTTATGGGCTTTCAAAATTTCATTTTAAAGAACAAATTGAAGTTGAGTCAAGTGACTATTATTTGACATTTGGTTGGGGTAAAGCACAAGCTATGGAATATTTAAATTTAGAGGACAAAAATAAGATAACAAATTTTTATCCTATACATTTATTTAATAAATTGAAGGCTAAGCCTAAAAAAGATTTTTTGTATTTAGTATTAGATGAATTTCCAAATTATTTTATTGAATATCAGTCTAATTATGATTCTCATAGTTATAAACTATATTTCAAAAATATAATTAATTTTATAAAAAATTTAGACTTGGATAACAGAAAAAAATTAATTGTAAGATTATATCCCCAAAAATTTAACGCAGATGTTCCAAAAATACTAAAGAATTATTTCCCTGAAATAAAAATTGATTACGCAAGTTCAGATTTTATAAGTGAAGTATCCAAAGTAAAATTATGTATTATTGCAAATAATTCTACTACTTTTCTTCAAACATTGAGACTTAATATTCCTACAATAATCTTTTGGGATGATAAAATTATTCGTTTGAGGCAAACACCTAGCAAAAATTTTGATAATTTAAAAAAGAGTGGAATTTTTTATAATAATCCTTTGGATGCGGCATTATTTTGTAATAAAAATAAAAAAGTCTATAAATGGTGGGGTTCTTCTCAAAATAAAAAAATAGTTGATGATTTTGTAAGTGAGTTTGCTAGTAAGGATGAAACTAAAATAAATAAACTAATAAGTATCATTAAAAGTGAAAAATAGAATAAATCTAGTTGCAGAGATTGGTTGTAACCATAAGGGGGACATAAAAATTGCAAAAAAAATGATAGATAATTTATCTAACTTCTGTAATGTGAAATATGTAAAATTCCAAAAAAGAAATAACAAAAAATTGTTATCTGATAACGAATATAATTCACCACATCCAAACCCTGAAAATTCTTATGGCAAAACATATGGACAACATAGAGAGTTTTTAGAGTTTTCTAAACAAAAACATTTATCTTTAATTAAGTACTGCAAAAAAAAAAAAATTGCATATAGTTGCTCTGCTTGGGATATAGATTCTGCAATAGATTTAGTAAAGTTGAGATTAGGATATATTAAGATCCCTTCAGCTTGCAACTTAGATTTTGAGATGATTGAGTATTTGTGCAAAAATTTTAAGGGAGGAATACATATTTCTCTTGGCATGACTTCAGCAAAAGAAGAAGAAAAAATATTTAATTTAGTTAAAAAAAATCGAAGAACAAAAGACCTTGTTCTTTACTCCTGTACATCTGGATATCCTGTTCCAATTAAAGATTTAAATTTATTAGAAATTAGTAGATTAAAAAAAAAATACGGAAAATACGGTTGTGAAATTGGTTTTTCAGGACATTATAGTGGAATAAGTGTTGATAATTTAGCAATACTACTTGGTGCAACTTGGATTGAAAGACATTTCACATTAGATAGAACTTGGAAAGGAACTGATCACGCGGCTTCTTTAGAGCCTGATGGAATGAGAAGGTTGCAAGTAAATCTTGATGATAGCTTAAATGCCTTGAATTATAAAAAAAAAGAAATTTTAGATATAGAAAAATTCCAAAGAAAAAAATTAAAAAGATTTATATGAAAATTAATTTAGGTGCTGGGCCAAATTGGTATAAAGATGGTTGGTGTGTACTTGATCATAAAGTAAAAAAAAAAGAAAAATTTAAAATTCCAGGTGATTTAAATAGTATTAAAATAAAAAAAGAAACTTGCGATCTTATATTTATAAGTCACACTTTAGAACATATACCTCATATTCAAATACAGAATGTTTTGACAGAAATAAACAGGATAATGAAAAAAAATTCAACTATAAGAATTTTAGTGCCCAATCTAGAGGTAATTACTAAAGCATATGTAAAGAAAGATAAAATTTTTTTTAAAAAGGCTATTGATGAGGATCATTCCATTAGGACCGATCTTGGGTTGGGCGGAATGCTTGTAAACTTCATAGTAAGTACAGGTCAAGATACAGCTTTATTAAATAGAAGTTTAAACAAATTTATTGCAGGATATGCTCATCTTTATGCTTATGATTTTGAAATGATGAAAATTTTGTTAACAAAAACTGGTTTTAAAAATATAAAAAAAATGAAATTCTGCAAAAGTAAAATTAAAGATTTTAATGAACCATGTCATATACTTGGTCGTTCAAAAAAATATTCAAATTTAAACAATAAATTTTATAAAAAAAATAATTTAATTCATGAGTATAAGAATGGAAAATATAATATAAACTTTAAATTTTCAGGATTTGACAAAGATCCTTTGACATCTTTGATAATTGAAGCAAAAAAAAACAAACATATTAAAATTAATAAATCAAATGATATTAATTTTGATAGAAAAAATTATAACAGGTATGGTTTTTCTTTATTACATAATAAAAATTTTAAAAAAAAATTAGGTAAATTAAAATGAGAAATAACAAAAAATTATTATTGAAAAATTATAGTGATAATGGTTTTTTTGTTATTAAATCACTTTTCTCGACTAAAGAACTAAAAATATTTGATAATGAAATTTTAAATATTACTAAAAAGCTTAAAAAAAATTTTTCTAGACCGTTTGTTAATCTTACTAAAGATAATAAGTTAAATACAGCTCATAATTTAGATCAAATTTTTCCACGGTCTTGTTTAATGAAAATTCCTCAAAAAAAAGATCTTAAAGAAATAATCGAAAGTATATTTGATGAGAATTTTGTATTACGTAATTTAGAAATATTTGCTAAACCAGCAAAAACAGGAATGAAAGCACCGTTTCATCAGGACAATTTTTATTGGAACATAATTGATAAAAGAGCTGTAAATATTTGGATAACGTTAGATAAAGTGACTAAAAAAAATGGAGGTTTAATATATTTAAAGGGAAGTCATAAAGGAGGAGTTCTCAAACATACACTTTCAAACGTACAAGGAACTTCACAAGAAATAAAAAAATCTTTGATAGAAAAACTTAAGTACAAAGTTAAAACACCTTTATTAAATCGGGGTGATTGTTTAGTTCATCATTGTGAAGTTATACATGGCAGCAATCCAAATTTATCTAATAATAATAGAAGAGCTATAGTTATAAGTCTTAAAGCAAAAACCTCAAAAGTTGATAAAAAAAAATTAAACAAATACCTTAAAAAATTAAAAAATAAATTAAATAAAGTCATTTAGAATGACAAAAATATCATCTTTTATAATCAATTTAATAATAAAGTTATTTGATGGTATTTTAAAATTTTTTGCTCGGGATAATTTAATATACTCTATTGGCGAAAAGTTAGAAAAAAATTTTTATAATGAAATAAATGTAAAAGATTTTACTATAAAATTTTATGCTCCTACGCTTGTTATAAAATGGAGATTTGACACAATACTTTCTAAAGAACCAGAAACAATAGAATGGATAGATGGTTTTGACAATTCTACAGAATTTATTTTTTGGGACATAGGTGCAAATATAGGTTTGTATTCATTATATACTGCAAAAAAATACAAAAATTCAAAAATAATATCATTTGAGCCTTCAACAAGTAATTTAAGAGTTTTAAGTCGGAATATTTCGCTCAACAACCTTACCAATAAAATTAGAATTAATCAGTTACCACTATTTGATAAAAATTTAGATTTTAATTTGATGAAAGAAAAAAATTTTATTGAAGGAGGAGCGTTAAATGCATTTTCAGTTGACCATGATTATCAAGGAAAGAAATTTTTTTCTGAGAATAGTTATAAAATTATGGGTACTTCAATTAATTATTTAATTAATAATAATATACTTGAAATTCCTGATTATATCAAAATTGATGTTGATGGTATTGAACATTTAATTCTATTAGGTGCAAGTAAATTTTTAATGGATAAAAAAATAAAAAGTATTTGTATAGAATTAAATGAAGATTTTAAAGATCAGCTTGAGTTTTCATTAAAAATTTTAAAAGATAATAATTTTACGATTCGTCACAAAAAACACGCAGATGAATTTGATAAATCATTAAAATTTTCTAAAATTTATAATTATATCTTTGATAAGAAAAATTCATAGTTTGAATAATAATGCTTGATATAATTATTTTCAGAATCTGAATAGGGTGATATGATTAATTTTTTTTTTAATTTAAATTTTTTGAAATGACTGTCATAGTTGTGACTAAAACTAAAATTTCCTTTACATAAACTTTTATTTATAGAATCCTTATTTTTAAAATTTAATATTGGTTCATTAATAAATAAATTAATTTTTTTATTATATCTTTTCGTTAAATTAAGATGCATTTTTTTTAAAAAAAAAGAATTTACATATTGGAGAGATCCAATAGAAAAAATGATTAAATTTTTTGAATTTTTACAATACTTTTCAATGCATTTATTAATTTCATTGGCATAACACTTAAAATATAAAATTTTTTTCTTTTTAATATTTTTCTTTTGGAAATTAATTATTTCACTATTTATATCAGTGGAAATGTACTTTATTTTTTTGAAATAATTTTCAAAAAAAAGTAAATCTGATCCAGAACATGATCCAATTTGAATTAAAGATGTTTTTGAATTATTAAGTTCTTCTTTTTTAATAAAATTATATATTTCCTGGTATATTGGATTTGCTTCAATTCCTGAAATTTTTCCAACTTTTATTTTTTTCAATTCATTAAAATTTTTTGGTGCTTTATCAAAATAAATTTTTGCCCATTTTTCACCATTACCGTTTAATAAAGATTTATTTGTTATTTCTCTTTGAAGATATGGATTTTTAATTTTACAAAAATATTATTCCCAGAAAATATTTTCTAGAACTTTAAACAAATAAATTTGTTTTTTTTGGTGGTAACCTCTTTTAATAATAATTTTTGATAGAATTTCTTTAGCAGGCGTATAAATAATAAGAAATGTTACTATTTTTTTAATTAAACGTTTTAACATTAAAATATTTATATTAGTTGATACTTATAGAATAAATTTTGATATAATTTAACATGTATTCTTTTAACATAAAATATTTTATTTCATTACTTAAACAAAATCCGCTTCAACTAAGTTTGGAAATAGCAAAAGATTTAAAAAAAGATTTTTTTTTAAAATCAAATTTAAGAAACAATCTAGTATGGTGTATATCCTTACCAAAATCTGGGAGTACAATTGTTGAGAAAATTTTTGATTTTTTACCTTATGTGCAGGGTAATAAAAGTGTTTTAAGAAAATATAATTTAGATACTATATTGAGTGATGATCAAGTTAATTTAGAAACATTTAAATCTTTTCCATTAAGAAAACTTACATTTATTAAAACTCACTCCTCATTTACAAATGAATTCTTGAAAATTAAAAAAAACTATAACCCAAAAATAATATATTTAAAAAGAAATATTAAAGATATGATGTTGAGTAGGTACTTTCATATTATGTCAGATAAGAATCATTGGCAGCATGAAACAGTTTGTGAAATGAATTTACAGGATGGATTTTTAAAGTCTTGTACATATAGAAAAGATAAAATTAATTTCGAAAATACACATATTTCTCCTATTAAATATTATAAAAATTGGTTAACAGATTGGGAAAAAAATTTAGATAACAGTATTTTAAAAATTGAATTTGAGGATTTTGTTAAGGATAAATCAGAATTTATTGAAAAGATATTAAGTCACATAAACTTTAATCAACCTTCAATTAAGCAAAAAATTATACAATATTTTGAAAAAAAAAAAGACTTAAACAATTTAACACTTAATTTAAATAAAAAAGGCAGGAATGTATCAACTTTTAGATCAGGTAAAATAAACGACTTTGAAAAATTGTTAGATGAAGATACAAAAAAAGAATTTATTAGATTATTAAATATTTAGGAATGAGAATATTGATTACAGGTGGAAGTGGTTTTGTTGGAAGTCAGCTAGCTGATTATCTTTCAGCAAAAGGTCATAAAGTTACTATTTATGACTTAAAGAAATCAAAATGGTTAAACTCAAAACAAATATTTATTCAAGGCAGTCTATTTAGTAAAAATTTAATTAAAGCAATTAAAAATCAAGACGTTATTTATAATTTTGCGGCAATTTCAGATATTGATGAGGCTACCAAGTATCCAATGAAAACAGCCAAAACAAATATAATTGGAACTTTAAATATACTTGAACTTATTAAAAATAAAAAGATAAAGAGATTTGTGCAAGCAAGCTCAATTTATGTTAATAGCAATAGTGGATCTTTTTATAGATGTAGCAAAAAAGCATCTGAAGAATTTATTGAAGAATATTCAAAACTTTATGGTATTAAATATTCAATAATTCGTTATGGATCAATTTTTGGTGAGAGATCAGATTTAAGAAATGGGGTTTATAAATTAATTTATTTAGGAGTAAAAAATAATAAAATAAGCTATTATGGATTTAAAGAATCAATAAGAAGATATATTCATGTTCAAGATGTTTGTAAAGGAAGCCTAAAAATATTAGGCAAAAAATATGAAAATTCTCATATTTTATTAACGGGAAATAAAGATATTAAAGTAATTGATTTGATGAAAATAATTTCAGAAAGATTAAAAATTAATAAAATTGAATTTAGAAATGAAAAAATTTCTGGACATTATGTCAAAACTCCTTTCACTTATAAGTCCAAAAAAGGTAAATATTTAAAATTGAATAATATGATGAATTTTAAAAAATCAATTAATAATTTAATCACTAATATTTTTGAAAATGAAAGTTTATAAAAAATCAAATAGTTTTTCAGAATTTAGAGCAAATGAAGAGCAAGAAACAATTAATATTAAAAAAAAAATAATAAATGCATTATTAAATTTTCAGAAAATAAATGAAAATAAAATTAATATTAAAAAAAATATTATAATAGATAAAATAATTAGTGAGTTTAAAATTCAAAAAAACTTTGAGCTGTTTCCAAATGTTATTCAGGAAATTAAAAAATTAAAATTTGATGAAGATTTAGTCCAATATATTATTAATAGATATAAGTATGATGTATTTCCATCGATAAAAAAATTAGATGAATATCCCCCAAATGTGCAAATTGAAATAACTTCAATTTGTAACTTTAGATGCATATTTTGTTATCAAACAGATAATAAATTTAACAAAAAAAGTGGCGGCTTTATGGGTCATATGAATTTTGAAGTATTCAAAAAGATAATTGATGAACTAGAGGGTAATGTTCAATTTCTGACACTAGCGTCCAGGGGTGATCCGTTAATTTGTAAAGATTTTAATCAGATGATTGATTATACGAAAGGAAAATTTTTGGGTCTTAAAATAAATACGAATGCTTCAATGTTGACTGAGGATAAAGCAAAATCTATCCTTGAAAGTGAAGTATGTACTTTAGTTATCTCTGCAGATGCAGCGGATCAAAAAAATTATTCTAAGTATAGAGTAAATGGAGACTTAAATATAATAGTAAAAAACTTAAAAAAATTCAACCAAATCAAAAATGACTTTTATCCAGACTCAAAAATTATAACTAGAGTTTCAGGCGTAAAATTTGATAAAGAACAAAATTATGAAAAAATGAAAGAATTTTGGGGAGGTATGGTTGATCAAGTAGCATTTGTAAATTATCTTCCGTGGGAAAATGCATATGACGCAAAACCAAATAATTTGAATACACCGTGCTCAGATCTTTGGAGAAGGATGTTTATATGGTGGGATGGTTCTGTAAATCCTTGTGATGTAGATTACAAATCATCTCTAAAAATATCAAATGTCAAAGATGAGACAATTAAAGAGATATGGAATTCTAAAAAATATAATAATTTAAGGGAAAAACATTTAAATAATCAGAGACAAAAGATTAACATATGTTCTAAGTGTAGTTTGATTTAATAATGTTTAAAAAAAATCTAGAATTAGTAAAAAGAAATTATTATTCAGATTTTGATAGATCAACATTTTTATGTTTTGATGCTAATGAAAGACCCTTTGATTTTAAAAAAAGTGAATTAAAAAAAATAAATAATATATTTCAATCAAATAACTACACAAAATATCCAAAAAATATAAAAAAAATAATTACAGCAATTTCAAAAAGAGAGAGAATAAATGAAAAATGTATTTCAATTCATCCTGGAATTGATGGTTGTTTAAAGGCTATATTTGAAAGTTTGGAAAATAATAAGAAAATAAAACTTAATAGCATATATCCCACATATGGAATGATTGAGGTTTATTCAAAATTATTTAATTTTAAACTAAAAAAAATATCAGAAAATTCAAATTTTCAACGAAATATATTTTTAGGTAATCCAAATGTAATTTATGTTGCAAACCCAAATAGCCCATCTGGTAATTTAATTAAAACAAAAAATCTAATTGAAATAATTAGATTCTGTGAAAAAAATAAAATTTATTTCATTATAGATGAGGCATATATAGAATTTAGCCATCAAAAAAGTTTTGCTCAATATATAAAGAAATTTCAATTTTTGATTATTTTAAAATCTTATTCTAAAACTTTTGGTCTACCAGGAATAAGAACAGGCTATATACTTAGCAATCAAAGAAACATTAAAAAATTTGGTAAGTTGAAGTCAATTTATGATGTATCATCTTTATCATTAGCAGTAGTTTATTTTTTTGAAAAGAATTATTCAATAATAAATAACTATTTGAATTTGATAAAAAAAAATAGACTATATATAAAAAAAATATGCTTTAAACAAAAATTAAAATATAGAATTACAGAAGGAAATTTTTTTTATTTAACATTTAGGAACAAAATAACAAATAAATTAATAAAAACTCTAATTAGAAAGAAAATCTTAGTAAAAAAAATAAATGAAAAGTTGATATCAAAACAAGATAGCAGTATTAGAATAACAATTGGTTCAAAAATCCAAATAAACAACTTTTTTAATATTATCAAAAAAATTTAAAAAATTATGATTATAGCAATAATGATAGGAAGAGCAGGCAGCAAAGGTTATCCAAACAAAAATATAAAGCTTTTAAACAAAAAAAAAATTTGTGAATACCCGATTATAGCAAGCAAAAAGTCAAAATTAATAGATGAAATTTATATTGGGACTGACTGCGAAAAAATAATCAATGCTACGAAAAAATATAAAGTTAAGATTATACATCGACCCAAACATCTTAATACGTCGAAAGCTCTTGGAGAAGATGTTTATAAGTATTGCTTTGATGAAATAATAAAAAAATATAAAAAGATAGAACTTGTAGTCCTTTTAATGGCAAATGCCCCTACTCTAAATTCTTCAATGCTTGATAATGCAATAAAAAAAATTAGAAAGAACAAAAAAGCAGACGCTATTGTTTCAGTATCTAAATATAATATGTGGTCACCATTAAGAGCAAGAAAGATAAATAGGGAGGGGTATCTTGACCCATTTGTAAACTTTGAGTATTTTGGAGATCCAAATACGTTGAATTGTGATCGGGACTCCCAGGGAGATGTATATTTTGCAGATATGTCATTTTCTATAGTTAGACCCAGATGTTTAATAAATATGCATCAAAATCTTTTACCCCAAAAGTGGATGGGGAAAAAAATATTACCATATTTTTCTGAGGCAGGATTAGATATTGATTATGAGTGGCAATTCCCACAATTAAGTTATTGGATAAAAAAATTGAAAAAAAAGATAATTTAATTGTGAAAATAGTTGATCAAAAAGAATTATTTTATAAATGTGTTGAATATTTACGCTATTTAAAAAAAAAAAATATAGATATATCATCATCTGGTTATACTTATTTTTGTACTTGGTCTAAGACCATAGGGTATCAAAGAGCTAATGCACTAATAGGTAATAATAAAAGAAAATTAATATTTGAAGGTTTAAAAAATTTTTTAAAGATAGGTTATCTCTCTAACTTTGAATTAGAATATAATCCAAATTCAAATACAGAAAATATTTTTATAGCCTGGTCTACAAATAATACTTTAAAAAAAGATTTATACGAAAGTGAAAGATATATTTCAAGTTTTAAAAATGAGAGAAAAAGAGGATCATGGTTTTTAATTCATCAAGATATTTATAAAAAAAAGATTAAACTTAATAATACTTTTATATTAAAGAGAAATAAAGTTTTTTTTAGTTTTTTTTTTTTAATAAAAATTTTATTAAAAAATTTAAAAAAAAATAAAATTAATATTTTAAAAATTCTTCATGAATTAAATACTGAAAATGTTTTTTCAAATATAGTTTTAAAAAATTTTTTAAAGATATTAGAAAATAATAAAACAAAAAAAATTATAATATCGTACGAAGCACAACCATTTCAAAAATATTTAATTAAAAATATTAAAAAAAAATTTCCGAATATAAAGATTTATTGCGATATTCATTCACTACAACCGTCTTATATCCATTTAATTGATTTAACATATACAGCTGATTTTTACATTACACACAATAGTGATCAAAAAAAATTTATGATAAAAAAACTTAAGATAGATAAAAAAAAAATTATTAAAAAAAAAATAGTGCTTTCTAAAAAAAAGAAAGATTTTTTAGGTAAAATATTCCTACCTTATTCTTTTGACAATATAGAAAATATAAAAAAAAATTTTTTAATTTTAGAAAAAAAAAATTATATTAAATTAAAAAATTTTAAATTATGTCCTCACCCCGTTGCTCTAAATGATTTCATATACAAAAAAAATTGTTTAAATATAAAAAAATATTTTAAATTAGGTGCTCCCTCATCCAAAAAAGTTTTGATTGTTGGAAATACAAATGTTTTATTTGAAGTTTTAGACTTAAAATTGGATGTTATACATATTATTTTAGACCAAATTAGTGACAAAATAAGCCCTTTTTTTTGGGGCAAAATAAAAATTACTAAATTAGAAGAAAATATTTATAATTATTCTTATAAATAATGATGAAGCCCAAAAAAAAACTTACTTATGCAATTGTACCATCTAGATCTGGGTCAAAAAGATTTAAAGATAAAAACATTTATAGTTTTTTAAATAAACCTCTATTTTTTCATTCTATTAATTTTGCAAAAAAATTATCCTTTGTAGATAAAATAATTTTTTCTACAGACAGTGAAAAATATATTAAGATTGCAAAAAAATATAACAATATATTTATTCATAAAAGAGAAAAATTTTCTTCAAGTGATGTAGCTATGGAAGAAAATGTTTTAAATGATTTAAACAAATTTTATAAAAAAGAAAATATTGAATTACCTTCAAATTTACTTTGGTTGAGACCAACTAACCCCCTTAGATGTTTAAATACATTTGAAAAGGGTTATAAAATATTTAAAAAACATTCAGATACAGTCATGATTGTACATGAAACTGACAGTAGACTATTTTTTAATAAAAAAAATTTTCTTAAACCTTTAAAAAGAGAATTCTTAAAAAGATCAATGATTAGAGGACAAAATATATCACCTTTTTATAAGATTTTTTCAGGTGAATTCTTTAAGTATAAACAAAAATTTAAAATTGATTTTTTGGGGAAAAAAAAAAGATTTTTAATTGCTCCAAAGTTGACAAATTTTGATATAGATGAAGTAATTGATTTGAAAATACTAGAGTCATTAATAAAGAAATCCAAATTTAAATTTAAAGAATTTATACATGAAAAATAATTTTATAAAATTTTTTTTATCAATGATAAATAAAAATAAAAATAAAATTTCAATAATAGGAAGAGGTCCTTCGGCGAGATTTTTTTCCAATAGAAATGTATTAACTATAGGAGTAAATATAAAAGAAATAAATAATATAAATTTTAATTACATCCTAACAAAAAAAAAATTAATATGCTTAAGGGACAATACTTTTGTCGATATTGATAATTTTTTTGATTATAAAATTGGATCAGTCCCTTTTTCGTTATTAAACTTGTTAGAGTTTCTTAATAGTTTTAATACTTATATGCATGTTAAAATGTATGGTTTTGACTTTAAAAAATTTTCTAAAGATGACGATATTTATAAAGAGATAAGAATCAAAAAAGATACTGACAGCATACAGGAAAATATTGATATAAATACTCAACTATTTGCATTCAATACATATAAAAATAAATATCATAATTTAAATATTAATAGGTTTGGATTTGATTTTTACTCTGACTTTGAAAAACAAGCTAAACCAAAGTCTCTGGAAATAATATCTGAACTTACTACCAACCACCAAGGCAATACTGAAAAATTAGATATATTGATGAAATCTTGCATAGACGCAAAATGCAAAATTATTAAATTTCAAAGGAGAGATGTTGGTAGTTTTTATGATAAAAAAACATTAGAAAAAAACTATATTACTCCAATTAGTAAAAATTTCTATCAATATAGAAAGAACCTAGAATTTAATGAGGAGCAATTAGATTTGATTAGCTATTATAAAAAAAAATTTGATTTAAAAGTAATTTTTAGTGCATTAGATGTTAAAAGTTATTTAGAATTAAAACAAAGAAAATTTAAGTACTTTAAAATTCCATCGACAATTTCAGAACATAAAAAATTTATTAATTTTTTGGCAAACGAAAGAAATCAATTAACTTATATTTCAACTGGGATGACAGACCAAAAATATTTAAACTATATTTTGAATAAGTTCAAAAATCAGAAAATTGTTTTAATGCATGCAGTATCTTCTTATCCGACAAAATTTGAAAATATTAATCTTAATATTGTTAGTAAGTATAAAGAACTTGCTGAAAATAATAATAAAATTAGAGCAGGCTATTCGTCTCATGATGTAGGTTATTTAGGTTCAATGCTTGCAGTTGCTGCTGGAGCAACAGTAATCGAAAAACATGTTAAAATTGGATATACACCCTGGATGCATTTTGATGATACGGCTATAGATGCAAAATTAGAACTACCTTTATTTATTGAAAACCTTAATAAAACTTTTGTTTCTCTGGGTGATAAAAAAAAGAAAGTTTATAATTTTGAGCATCATAAATATAAGAATTTAAAAAAATAATGTGAGGACATTCAATATTATAAATTCAAAATTTAATATTCAAATAAAGAATAATTTAAGTCAAATCCTTGTAACATTTACAGTAGCAATACTTTTTTTGAGATATATCCCAGATATAACTTTTAAAATTATATTTATAAGTCAATCATTATTATTATTTATAATTTATATTAACAATTTTTTTATAGATAAAAAAATTATACCATTTTTTTTGACTGTATTAGCATATCCATTTTTTTCTCAAGATCTTAAATATTTTGGTTTTATATTTTTAATAATTTTACTGAATTTATTTTTAAAAAAACCAGAAAGAAAAAACTTTAAATTAAATAATATATTTTTTTGTTTTTTTTGTTTTTTAGTAATAATTTTGGCTAAGAGTGTAAATTTCAACGAATATTTCTTAAAAGAGATTTTTATAAATTCTATAGGTTTTCTTTTAACATCAACAAAATATTCTTACTTCAATCTAGACTCAAATTACGCAAGTATATTGATTTTAATGATATTTAATTTATTTTTTTATGAAAATAGTAAAAAATATCTAATTAAATTAACAATCTTTACTATTCTATTAATTATATTCACGCAAAGTAAATCAGGACTTGTTTTTTATTTAACTTTATTATTTTTTTTTAAATCTAAAATAAAATATAAAAATAAAATAATAATCTTCTTAATAGCCAATTTGGTTTTATTCACTACCTCTTACCTTTTTTATAAAAATTTTAAAAACCCATATGAAAAAATTTTACTAATTCCAAGTAAGGTTCATTCAACACCTGAAACAGATGCTTATTATGACGAAATCTGTTACAAAAAAAAATTTGATAAAATTAAGTACTTTACGGATTGTAATATATTAAGAATTGATGATAACAAACAAAATTATGTTTTATTAAAAATTTTTGGAATGTCAACATATCTCAAATTATATTCAATTGGATTTTCTTTAAATGACCTAATCTACAATTTTAACGAATACCTTCTACCCCAAAGTGTAAAAAAAAGATCTAGTAAATTTTTAAATAGCAATCATCATTTGAATAATAATTTTTCTGCTCACAATATTTTATTGAAAGCCATTCAAAATTTTGGATTTATATATTCATTAATTTTTTTAATAAATATTTATATTTTTTTTAAAAAATCTTTTAATTATAATTTTTTTCCTACTATTTTTTCATCTATGTTTGTTGGAATGGATATTTTTCTGTTTGCCTCAATTCTTGCATTAAGTTTTAAAAAAGAAAGCTTAGATAAATGAAGATAAATTCTCCAATACTATATTGCTGTTATAACAGACCAAACAATGTAAAAAAATCAATTAGAGTATTAAAAAAAATAAATGCAAAAAATATTTATATTGTTTGTGATGGCCCTAAAAAAACTCTCTTAGATTTGAAAAAATGTAATAAGGTTAAGTATATTATAAATAAAACAAAATTTAAAACAAAACCAATTTTACGATTTAGAAAAAAAAATTTTGGATGTAAACTCTCTATATCAGATGCAATAAGTTGGTTTTTTAAAAAAGAAAAATCAGGAATAATATTAGAGGATGACTTAATACCATCAAACGACTTTTTTAAATTCTGCGATTATGGGCTTAAAAAATATAAAAATAGCAAAAAAATAAGAATGATATCAGGAACTAATTATATTGGATTTAAAAAAAATTCCGATAAATATTTTTTTTCAAAACACTATATTATTTGGGGTTGGGCAACTTGGAGAAATGCTTGGAAAAAATATGATGTTTACATGAAGGATTGGTCAAAACAAAACATAAAAAATAGAATAAAGAGACAACATTCATCACAAGAATATAAATTTTTAAGTGAAAAGTTTGATCAACTATCAAATGAATATAAAGATACTTGGGATATTCAATGGTATTTTACTTGTGTTAAAAATAAATGGCTAACTATGACTCCAGAAACAAACTTAGTAACTAATATTGGTATAAAGGGTACACATTCAAATCAATTTTATGATACCCTACACTTGAAAACAGGTTCAATTAATCTTAAAAAAGTAAAAGTACCAAAAAAAGTAAAAACTAATAAAAAGTTTGATTTAGATATCAACAATTATTTTAATTTTAAAAATAATTTATTTAAAAAAAATTATTTTAAATTAAAATATAAAATACTCAGATATTTATAAATATAATAAAGTAAGTTATGTGGAACATTTTAATTTGTACAAGTTCATTTGATAAAAAGAATATTGAGATAAAGCTGTTAAAAAAAAAAATTAAATTAAAATTTAATAAATTTGGTAGAAAATTAAAAGAAAATGAATTGTATAATTTAATAGATAAAAAAACAGTTGGAATTATTTCTGGTACTGAAAAAATTACAAAAAAGATACTTGATAAGGGTAAAAATTTACAAGTTATTTCTAGATGTGGTACAGGTACAGATAATATTGATAAATCAACAATAAAGAATATCAAAATATTTAAAACTGATAAAGAGCCGGTATCAGCCGTTGCCGAATTTGTTGTTACTCAAGTACTCTCAACATTAAAAAATTCTTACTTACACAATTATTACGTAAAAAATTCAAATTGGAGAAAGATAAAAGGAAAAATGCTAACTAACAGTAATATTGGAATAATTGGTTTTGGAAAAATTGGCAAACAAATTCAATTATTGTTGAAACCTTTCAAATGTGAAATTACAATTTACGATCCTAATATCAGCAAATATTCATCTATTAAAAATTTAAATTTTATTTTAAAAAAAAGTGAAATAATTACTTTAAATATTCCTTTTAATAAAAAAAATAAAAATTTTATTAATGCTCAAAAATTGAATCTAATGTCCGAAAACACTATTTTAGTTAATTGTTCTAGAGGTGGTTTAATAGACGAAAAGGCTCTGTACAATAAATTGAAAAAAAATAAAAATTTTAAGGCTATTCTTGATTGTTTTGATGTTGAGCCATATTATGGAAAGTTAATTAAGTTAGAAAATGCTATCCTGTCACCACATGTAGCCTCATATACTAAGGAAACTAGAGATAAAATGGAGAGAAATTCATTCATTAGCTGCCTTAAAAATATCAACTTTAAAAAATTGAATGAATAAAATTAAACTCACAAAGTTTGAAACAATTTTTTTAGATTTTGATGGCACTTTAAAAATCTCAGATAAAATAAAGGGAGTTTTATTTTATGAAATTTTTAATGGATATACAAAGCCAATACATAAGAATAAAATTTTACAGCATCACTATGACAATTTAGGTTTATCTAGATATAAAAAAATCCCTATTTATATGAAATACTGCAATATAAAAGTAAATCTTATTAATAAAAAAAAATTTCTATCAAAATATAACAAATTAGTTTTTGTAAAGGTTTGCAAATGTCTTTGGGTTAAAGGAGCAAAAAATTTTTTAAAAAAAAACAAACATAAAAAGTTAATTTTAGTTACAGCAAGTCCGCATAAAGAGATAATTAAAATTCTCAAGAAAATTAAGATTTATGATCTATTTTCAAATATATATGGTCATCCATTTAAGAAAAAAGATGTTATAAAAAAAATTATATTGAGAGCTAAACTAGAAACTAAAAAATATATTTATATTGGAAATTCAAAATCTGATTATTTTGCTGCAAAAAAAAATAAAGTTAAATACTTAAATATCGGTAAATTAAATTTAAAACATAAAAAAATTACCAATATCAGTAATTTTGATTATATCAATTAATTCAATTATAAAAAAAATTTATCATCTATAAATTTTTTTCCATCTATTTGATTTTGTATCTAAGTTACTAAATTTATTAGAGCAAATTACGTTAACTTTTCTAAATTTATGCTCTGATAATAAAACTCCCCAATAATAAAAAGTGCTATTAGAAATTAAAAAATTTTTAAATGATGAAAAAAGAATTAAAAAATCCAAATCACTTCCATTAAAATTATTTTCTCTATTAATTATTAACTTATTTTTAATTTTTAATTTATTGTTAATTATTCTATGTTCTAAAGTGGAAAAAATAAAACTTTTATTAATCTTAAATTTTTTTTTAAGTATTTCAAAATTTTTTACATAAAAATTAAAACCTTCCACACCACCGAATTTTTTTCGGTCAAATTTTGGGGCTTCTTCAAATTTTCTTATTCCAATCATCAATGATTTTTTATTAATTCTTTGTTTTAAAAAACTTAGATTTTTTGATTTAATCTTATTTTGAAGTATCTTTTTAAGAATTATTTTTTTGGAATTAATAAAATATTTTTCTGATTGAAAAAAACCAATTAAATAAATTATTTCTTTATTTTGTGTTATTTTTGAAAAATTATGGATATATTTTTTTTGATATATTTCATCGATAAAAGCAAATTTATTTGTTGATAAAAAAAATTTTTTTTTAAATAAAATCTTCTTAATTATTCTTAAGAAAATAAGCAAACTCACTTCTAATATATTTGCTTTTTTATATAATAAATTTTTTGGTAATGAATTATTTCTTTGAAATTTTTTATCAAAAAAGAAACCACTTCTATCATCTATAATTAATTTTGCTTTAAGATTGTTAGCCAAGTTAAACGCACAAGCATATTGAAATAATTGATTACCTAAGCCACCGATGAGCGTAATATAAATTTTTCTTTTCATTGAAATTTAATTGATTATATATATGTATTCTTTCACTTTTATGAAAAAAAAAATTGCTTTAATAACAGGTATTACTGGTCAAGATGGTGCATATCTGGCTGAATTTTTGATTAAAAAAAATTATATAATTCATGGCATTAAAAGAAGAGCCTCAACAACAAATAATTATAGAATAGATAATCTTTATAACACTTACTATGAAAATTTAAAAAAACCTGTTTTTTTTCTTCACTACGGAGATGTAACAGATAGTCTTAACTTGGCTAATGTAATATCAAAAGTTAATCCAGATGAAATTTATAATTTAGCAGCTCAAAGCCATGTAAAAGTGAGTTTTGAAACCCCCGAATATACAGCTAACGCAGATGCTCTTGGTGTTCTTAGAATTTTGGAAATAATCAAAAATCAAAAAAAAAAAATTAAATTCTATCAGGCCTCTACGTCAGAAATGTTTGGGAGTGCTAAACCACCCCAAAGTGAAAAAACAAACTTTAAACCAGTAAGTCCTTATGGTGCAGCTAAGCTATATGGACATTGGATAACAAAAATTTATAGAGAGTCATACGGTCTTTTTGCTTGTAGCGGAATTTTATTTAATCACGAAAGTCCCTTAAGAGGTGATACATTTGTTACAAAAAAAGTTACAAAAGCTGTTGGTGAATACTTTAGAGGAAATAAAAAAATCTTAGAATTAGGTAATTTAGATGCAAAGAGAGACTGGGGGCATTCAAAGGAATATGTACAATCTATGTGGAGTATACTTCAGAGAAAGATACCGGATGATTTTGTAATATCAACAGACAAAAGTTATTCAGTGAGGTTTTTTGTTGAGGAAGCATATAAAAATATAGGCGTAAAGATAAAATGGATTGGAAAAGGTAAAAAAGAGAAAGGTATTGATATAAAAACAAATAAAACAATAATTTCAATAAATAAAAAATATTTTAGACCTAATGAAGTTGATTATTTAAAAGGTGATTCCTCTAAGGCAAAAAAAGAACTGAAGTGGAAACCTAAAATATCTTTTAAACGACTAGTAAAAGAAATGGTAAGTCATGAAATTGACACCTAAACTTAACAAAAAAGACAGTTTATTACTTTTAGGCCATAATGGATTAATTGGTTCAGCTTTATTAAAACAATTAAAAAATAGAAATTACAAAAATATAATTATAGTAGAAAAAAAAAAACTAGATTTATTAAATTTTTCAAAAATAGAAAATTTTTTTAAAAAAAAAAAACCAAAAAAAGTAATTATTGCTGCTGCAAGAGTTGGAGGAATTGTAGCAAATGCAAAATATCCTTTTAATTTTATTTACGAAAATAGTGTAATTCAAAATAATATTGTTAGTCTTGGTATAAAATATAAGTGTAAAAAAATTATATTCTTGGGTTCAAGTTGTATATATCCAAAACTCTGGAAAAAACCATTTAAAGAACAGGATTTAACATTATCAAATTTAGAAAAAACTAATGAATATTATGCTATAGCAAAAATAGCAGGTTTAAAGTTATGTGAGGCTTTTAATAAACAATATAACAAAAATATTCCAAAATTTTTAACTATCATACCACCTAATTTATTTGGGGATAATGATAACTATGATTATCAAAACAGTCATGTTTTGGCTGCTTTGATGAGAAAATTTTATGAAGCAACTAAAAAAAAAAATTCAAAAGTAGAGGTTTGGGGAACGGGCAATTGTAAAAGAGAATTTTTGCACTCAATTGATGCTGCAAATATGATTATAGATATTCTTGAAACAGATGAAAAAAGAATTTTAAAGTTTACTGGAGGCAAGTTTTCACACATTAATATTGGCACTGGTAAAGATTATTCAGTAAATGAGATAGCAAAAATAGTTAAAGAAATAAGTGGATTTAATGGAAAAATAATCAATAATAAAAATTTTCCTGACGGTGTAAAAAGAAAAGTATTAAATATAAATTTATTTAATAAGATATGTCCAAATTCAAAGTATTCAAAAAATTCAACTAAGAAGATTTTTAGAGATAATATTAAAAAAGTTTATCAAAAATTAAATGAAAAAAAATTTAAATTTAGCAAATACAGTACATTTAATTTACCCATATAATTTAAAAAACAATATTAATCCTTGGTCAATAGGAAACAATATTAGTATTGCATTAAAAGATAAGTACAAGATTAAACATTATTATTGGACATCAATTGAAAAAATTTATCCGAAGAAAGGAGATATACTTATTGGTCATTGTCATCCAAATCCATTAACTGTTTTTAGGAGATCTATAAAGGATAAGAATTGGAAAAAAAAAATTATAATTCAACCATATAATGAAGACCCAAAACAAATGAGTCATCTTTACGATGTAATTAAAGAATGTGATGATTTTTTAGCTATATGTGGTGAGTATTGGTATAAAAGAATTTCTAAATCAAAATTTAATTCATGGAAAAAAAAAATAACTCAAATTGATTTAGGTTTAGATATTAAACTATACCCAAAAATTAAAAAAAAATTTAATAAGATTAATGAGAGGAAATTTTTATTTATAGGAAATGATTATTCTTATAATAATTATGCTAAGAATTTAACTTATTTAAAAAATATATCACAACTAATTGGAGAGAAAAAATTTGCCACAATTGGAAATAAAAGCGTAGGTAAAATTAAGCATTTTGGATGGTTGAATTTACAAAATAAAAAAAGTCTTAATATAATAAAAAAATATGATTTCTTAATACAAACTAGCAATTATGATGCAAATCCTTCGACTGTATTAGAGTCTTTGTCTTGGGGCTTGATACCTGTCATTACACCTCAGTGTGGATATAAAAAAGAAAAATCAATAATTAATATACCTTTAAATAAAGTCAATATGGCTTGTAATATAATTAATAATTTACAAGAAGTGTCTGATCAAAAGTTAAAAAAACTACAATCAGAAAATTGGAAAATTTTAAAAAGATTTTATAGTTGGGCTAAATTTAGAAAGACTATTAGAAAAATAGTTTTAACTAAAAATATGAATAAAAATATTGTGTATACTAAAAAAGAATTATTTTTTTTTAAAAAAAATTATTTAGCTTCACCTAACTATCATCTAAATTTTGATATGATTTTGACTATCTTAAAATCAAATATTAAAATTTTTATTAAAAGGATGGTTAAATTTTAATGAATTTAGCCTTTTTAATCATAATACCCATCATATTTTTATTCAATTTTTATTCAATTGGAAAAATTTTGATTAAAAAAGATTTATCTGAGCAAATAATTTTTGGTTTTGTTTTTTTTATTTTAGTATTAAATTATCTGTTTTTTTATACAAATATCAGTTTTCTTTATATCTTAACTTTTTTCTTTAGTTTTTCTCTTATCTTTTTTTTAAGAAATATTTTTTATAAAAAAAACTTATTATTTTTTTTCCAATTTTTTTTAATTCTAATAATAATTAACTTATTAATCTCAGTCGTTGCAATAAGCTATGGATCTCAATTTTATATATTTAGAGGAAATATTTATGATACATTCAGCTATCTTTCTACAGCCTCAATAATTAGTAATTATAATTATCATCAAATATTAGAAATAATTTCTAATTCTGAAAAAAAAGATTTAATTTTGAATGAATATGCAAATTTTATTCACGCCAGGCCCTCAGTCCAGATTTTTTTAGCAAGTTTAAATAATATTACAAATTTAGATATATTTCTTAAAAGTTTTGCATTCAAATCTATCTGTCTTTTATTAACTTTTTCCTCAAGTTATTCATTTTTTTCGAATTATCTTGATAAATTTAGTCAACGAGTATTTTACTCTTTAGGTTTCGTATTTAGTGCTCTATTTTTTTACATCTATGAAATTGATGCATTCGCTCAATTATTATCACTACCTTTAATTATTATAATTTTTAAAAATTTACTAGAACTTAATATAAATCAAAAATCTGATTTATTTTTAAAATATTTATTAATTGTTATTTATTCCTCATGTTTCTTTGTTATTTATCCTGAGGGCGCAACTGTTTTGTTATTACCAATTGGGTTATATATTTTATACTTAATTATTGCTAACAAAAATATTTCATTTTTCAGTAAAATCTATTTATTTATTATTTTGCTACTTGTCTTTTTGGTATTTACATTACCACTTTATAACTCAACATATAAATATCTATTATTTAATCAGTTAAATAATGGTTTAAATGCCAATAATGATTTTTGGGGTTACTACGGAGCCTTTATATTGGGTAAAGCTAATCCAATTTATGATTATGATTCAATCTCAATAATTAAAAATCTTTGGAAAGAAAAGGCTTCCTTAGTTGATATTATTATTTCAGTAAAAGATCTTAACATAGAAAATAATAATCAATTTTATTATCTAAATATATTGCCATCTCTATTTGGCTTTTTTCATTTAACAACTAGCAACAATTTAAATTTTTTAAATTATTTTTATATATTAATCTTAATATTGATTAATTTTTTATTATTTAAAATAATTTTAAAAAATTTAAGTCAAATAACTAGAAATTTTAGTAATGAAAATAATCTTTATAAAATACTTATATCTTATTTTTTAATTTTAACTTTATATCTTATTTTTTCTAAAAACTATTGGACATTAATAAAAATTTACAGTTTCTACTCTTTTTTTATATACATTTTTTTAATTTATGATTTTGAAAAGAAAATTTTTACTAACAAATTTTTAATTTTAATTTTAATTTTATTTCCAATATACAAATTTAGTTCATTTAACTCAGGAATTGGCTCTATTGACTCTTTTCCATCAATAATGAAAAAAGAATTAAAAACAAACACATCTTGGCTTTTAGATTACAAAAAAATATCAATCTGCAACCACATTAAATACAAATTTAATGATAGATTTAAACAAGTTTATTTAAAATTAGCATTAGATGATTTTAAAATTGATGTCACAGAGAATAAAACCTATGATTGTAGAATAATTTATAATAATAATAATTTTCAAATATTAAATTATGAATGAGATATCAATAATAACTCCTGTCTACAACGAGCAAGATAGCATTGTACCTTTTGTAAATAAAATAGAAGAGGTTATGAAAATAATTAATCAAAATTATGAATTAATTTTTATTCTAGATCCAAGTACGGATGATACTGAAAATATAATATTAGAAAAAATTAAAAATAATAATAATATAAAACTAATTATTAATTCTAGAAGATTTGGACAACCTGCGTCTATGTTTGCTGGATTAGAAAATTCAAATGGAAAATATATAGTTTTTATAGACGTTGATTTGCAAGATCCTCCAGAATTAATCGAAGAAATGTATACAACTATAAAGCAAAGCAATAATGATGTAGTGCTTGCCCAAAGAACTAATAAATTAAATGAAAATATTGTCAGAAAAAATATTGCAAAATTTGGTTATTATATAATTTCTAAACTTAGTGAAACCAATATACCTAAAAATGTTGGTGAATTCAGAATGATATCAAGAAGGGTAGGCAATAAATTAATTGAAATGCAGGATTTTGATTTTTTTTTACGGGGTATCGTGTCTTTTGTTGGATTTAAACAAAAAATTATTCAATTTGAAAGACCACAAAGAAAAATTGGACATACTAAATATAATCAATACACAGGCTCAATAAAAATTGGCCTTAATGGAATATTTTCTTATAGTTTGAAACCACTACATATAATTACAATTACATCGACAATAAGTTTTATATTATCCACATTAGTTTTTTCATTATATATATTTCTTACATTTTTAGATCTATTTGTTTTTAAATATCAGTTTTTTATAATTACTTTGATATTAGTAGTTTCTTCAGCAATTTTTTTTTCAATTGGAATTATTTCAGAATATTTAGCTAGATTAATTCCTAAGATTAAGCAAAGACCGATATATATAATTGATAAAAAAATTAATTTTAAATAATAAGTATTATTTATAGTGAAAAAAATTATTTTGATTACAGGTGCAGCAGGAATGGTTGGATCTAATCTTATCAATAAATATATTAATCAAGATGTTCAAATAATTGGTATTGACTCATTAAAGTTGGGAAAGATAGAGTATATTAAATCTTTTAAAAAGAAAAAAAATTTTTTATTTTTTAAAATAGATTTAAGTAAAAAAATTAAAAATCAAAAAATTGAGAATATTTTAAAAAAAAATTATCTTCATGAGATTTGGCATTTAGCAGCAAACTCTGATATTCAAAGTGGGATTAGTGATTATGAGGTTGATTTAAAAGATACTTTTCTTACAACATTTAATACTTTAAATTTCATTAATAAATATTTAAAAAAAAATACTAAATTTATCTTTTCTTCATCTTCAGCTATTTATGGTTATGTAAAAGGATCTATTTCAGAAAATTATAAAAAGAAGAATCCAATAAGCAATTATGGATTGATGAAACTTTTATCTGAAGAGTATATTGAGTATATTGCTAATAAAAATAAACTAAAAACATATATTTTTCGATTTCCTAATGTAATTGGAAATAATTTAACACATGGAATAATATACGATTTTATAAAAAAGATATCATATAACAAAAAAATACTTAATGTTTTAGGTAATGGGGATCAACAAAAGCCTTATTCTGATGTTTTAGAAATTATAAAGTGTATGATTTTTATTAAAAATAAAAAAATATTACAAAATATTAATTATTTTAATATAGGAACAAATGATAAAGGAATTAAGGTTAAAGATATAGTTGATATTTTTTTGAAAGCAACCAATTATGGAACCAAAGCAATTTTTCAAAGAAAAAAACAAGGATGGGTAGGTGATGTAGTTAATTATAGCTACTCAACAAAAAAAATTAATAAATTAGGTTTTAGATTTAAACTTTCTTCTAAACAAGTTATTACAAAAACAATTAAAGATTCAATTAAGATAAATATTAAGTGATTTCAATAGCTATATTAGTAGGAGGCAAAGGCACAAGAGTTCAATCAATTACTAATGGGAAGTCTAAGGCAGAAATTAAATTAGATAAAAAAAATAGTATAATAGATTATCAACTAACTAAGTTAACTAAATTAAAAAAGAATATTTATATTATTTCAAACAAAAATTTTTTATCTTTGAAACAATATGTAAATAAAAAGTATCAAAATAATAAAATAAATTTTATAGATGAAAATTCTCAGTTTGGTACAGCTGGCGCTATAAAAAATTTAGAAACCTTAAAACACAATCAAGATTTTTTAATAGTTTTTGGTGATTTATTATTTAATTTTGATTTTAAGAAATTAATTAATTTCCACAAACTTAAAAAAAGTGAATGCACATTAGTAGTTCATCCCAATTCACATCTAGAAGATAGTGATTGTGTAGTGTTAAATGATAATTCTCAAATAGTAGAATTTTACAAAAAACCACACAATAAAAAGAAAATTATAAATAACTTATGCTTATCGGGAATACTTATTATAAATAAAAAGTTTCTAAAGTTGATTAAACCTAATGTATTTCAAGATATATCAAAAAATTTGTTAGATAAAATTTTAAAAAACAACAACAAGGTATTTGGATATAAAACTCGAGAATATATTAAAGATGTTGGAACTTTAGATAGAGTTAAGCAAGCAAAAAAAGATTTGAATTCAATCAAATATAAAAAGGGAAATATTAATTCTAAAATTCCTGCAGTTTTTTTAGATCGTGATGGTGTGATTAATTTTGAAAAAAATAATGGAAAATATCAAAACCCCAGAAAATTTATCACAGGATCACTAAAATCTTTTCAAATAATAAATAATGCTGGATTTTTAGCGATCTTAATTACAAATCAACCTGCAGTAGCTAAAGGATTTATTACATTAAAAAAATTAAAAAGAGATTTAAAATTTTTGAATTACAAAATTGCTGAACATAATGGTTACTTAGATGATATTTTTTATTGTATCCATCATCCTACTAAAGGTTTTAAAAATGAATTAGAAAAATTAAAAAAAAATTGTAAAAATAGAAAACCAAATAATGGTATGTTTTTGCTTGCTAATAAAGCAAATAATATTGATTTTAAAAAATCAATAATGATTGGTGATAGTAATAAAGATTATCTTGCTGCAAAAAAAACAAAAATTAAATTTATTGGAGTGGGTGGATTAAAAATACCTGGAACTATTTCTAAAAAAAATCTTCAAGCAGCAATTAAATTTCTATTTCAAAAATAATCATTTTTTTAATAAAAAGAAAATTTAGTTTTTTTATCACTTATATTTTTATTTTTTATGAACTGTGAGATTATATTCATTAAAGTGTGATGTAGACTTTCGACAATACCATAGTTTTGAGAATCAATGTGCAAATTAACATCTGCTATTTTTTTTGATAATTCACCTTTAAAACCTGTTAATGAGATACAGTAAATATTAAGTTTTTGTGCTGTTCGAATTGCTTTGACAATATTTTTTGAGCTTCCTGATGAACTTATTGTTATTAGAATATCATTTTTTTTTCCTATTTGTAAAACCTGATCACTGAAAACATCTTCATAGGCATTATCGTTTGAGATTGCCGTCATTAGTGCAGAATTTGATGATAGACTGATCATATTTGGTTTAATTTTTTTAGTTTCATATAAAATTTTTTGATGATCACATACAAAATGGTTTGCTAAAGCAGCAGATCCTCCATTACCACATACCATTATCTTTTTATTTTTACTTTTGTAAGCTTTTTCCAATATTCTTATAACTTTAATTAATTCTTTATTTTTTATGCTACCAAATCCATTGTTAAAGCTTTTATAATAATCGTCTTTAAATTTATTAAGATCAACATACTTTTTAATTGGAAATTTCATTTAAGTTAATATAGATGAATGTATGCTTTTGTCAAAAACTCCTCTTAGAATTAGTTTTGCTGGTGGTGGTTCTGATTATTTTAATCCTGACTCTGATTTGCCAGGTAAGGTGATTGTAAGTACAATAAACAAATATATGTACGTGTGCTTAAATAAAAAATATAATAGTGAAATTAGAGCCGCATATACATTAACTGAAAATGTTAAAAATACTCATAAACTTAATCATGATATTATTAGAGAAGCTTTAAAACTTCATAATATTATTAATGGTGTCGAAATTACTACTTTGGCAGATATTCCTTCTTCAGGTAGCGGTCTTGCATCATCAAGTGCTTTATCTGTAGGTTTATCTAATGTTCTCAGAAAATTTAAAAATCTAAAAATATCAAAAACTCTATTAGCCTCAGATGCGTGTAAAATTGAAATAGAAAAATGTAGAAAACCAATAGGGATGCAAGATCAGTATTCAACAGCATTTGGAGGATTAAACAAAATTGAATTTTTTAAAAATAATAGGATTAAAGTATCAAAGATAAACATTAAACTTGATAGGATAAATTTATTTAAAAAAAATTTAATGTTATTTTATACTGGGATAAACAGAAAAGCAGATAAAATCTTATATAAAATTAAAAAAAAAGGAACACAGCATGTTAATCATGATCGACTGCATCATTTAGCAACAAATTTTGAAAAAGAATTAAAAAATGGAGATATGATAAATCTTGGTAGTATTTTACACGAAGGTTGGCTTTTAAAAAGGGATTTAGATAAAAGTGTTTCCTCGTTAAGCCTAGATCGAATATATAATACAGCATTAAATGCTGGAGCTCTAGGAGGTAAAATTTTGGGAGCAGGAGGAGGTGGATATTTTTTATTTATTGCAAATCCTAGAGATCATAAAAATATCAAAAATAGATTAAAAAAACTTAAATTCATTAATTTTGAATTAACCGAAGGTGGCTCTAAAGTTTTTGAAGCTTAGTATGAAAGAAAATAATTTAAGTATTGTTATTCCAACATTTAAGAGAGAAAAACAAATAATCCAAATTTTAGATAATTTAAACAACCAAATATCAGATAATGTTTTTTTAGAGGTAAATATTTGTGATAGTTATAGTAATTATAACGATCATATTTTTCAAAGTTATAAAAAAAATATTAATATAAGATATTTTAATATTAAAGATAATATTTTATCTTCCAAAAGAAATTTTGGAATTTTAAAATCGTCATATAAAAAAATAATTTTGTTGGATGACGACTGTATACCATGTCAAAATTTCATTAAGTTATATTTGCAAGATTTTTCAAATATTACTGAAGAAGTAATTTTATCAGGAGCAGTTTACTATCCTGAAGATTACATAAAAAAAAATAACCATATTAGATTTAAGCAATCAAGACATTTTACCTCAAAAGATATTGTTAAAAACAAACAATTACAGCCAGACAAAATAGTTGCAATGAATATGGGCTTTATTAATTCAAAAAAAATACAGAGTATTGGGTTATTCAATGAAAATTTTACAGGGTATGGATTTGAAGATTATGAATTTGGATACAGATATTTATCAAATGGATTTAAATTACAACAGTCTCATGCAGCAATCATACACGATGAAGGCCATCCAAATATTAATAATTACATAAAAAAATACTATTATTTAGGTAAGAGTGGTATGGAAAACTTACTTTTAATTGATTTTCAGGCAGCTAAAAAAACAATTTTTTACAAGATAGAGTCCAATTTATTATTTAAAATGATCATCAAAATTTATAAAATAAAAAAAATTTTATCATTGATAGAAAAGATTATATCAAAATTAGATAAATTTGATAAACTCTATATTCCTTTTGTATTTAATTTTTTAAGATTAGTTGCTTATACGAGGGGTTGCATTGATAGAAATATTAGAAATATAAAATTAAAAGAAAATAATTGGTATGAATAATTTTTTCAAAAATAGGATTATATTGATAACAGGTGGCACAGGTTCTTTTGGAAATGCTATGACAAAAAGACTTCTAAAAATGTCGCCAAAAGAAATAAGAATTTTTAGCAGAGACGAAAAAAAACAAGATGATATGCGTAAAAATTTCAAAAATAAAAAGATTAAATTTGTCATAGGAGATATACGTGACCAAAAAAGTATAGAACAAGCTGTAGTAGGAGTTGATTATATTTTTCATGCAGCTGCTTTAAAGCAAGTCCCATCTTGTGAATTTTATCCAATGGAAGCTGTTAAAACAAATATTTTAGGAATTGATAATTTATTAAATGAAGCAATTAAAAATGATGTAAAAAAAATTATATGTCTAAGCACTGATAAAGCAGTTTATCCAATTAATGCTATGGGTGTATCCAAATCAATGATGGAAAAAGTGATAGTAGCAAGATCAAGAATATCAAAGAAAACTAAAATTTGTATAACTCGATATGGAAATGTCATATACTCCAGAGGTTCAGTTATACCTTTGTTTATTAAACTTCTTCGCGAAAATAAACCGCTAACAGTTACAAATTTTAATATGACAAGATTTTTAATGAGCATGGATGAAGCTATAAATTTGGTGATGTTTGCTTTTAAAAATGGAAAAAATGGTGATATTTTTGTAAGAAAATCTCCAGCAGCCACTATTAAAACCATAATAAACGCAATTGGTAAAATTTATAAAAAAAAGATTATGGTAAAAAAAATTGGAGTAAGACACGGTGAAAAAACACATGAAACACTTTTAACAAAAGAAGAATTAAAACAATCTAAAGATTATAAAGATTATTTTAAAATTGTATCTGATAATAGAGATTTAAACTATGAAAAATATTATTCAAACGGTATGAAAAATTCACAAAAAATTGAAGATTACACATCTGAAAATACAAAAAGACTTAATGTTATTCAAACTACAAAAATAATAAAAGATATAATCGAAAAAAAAGATTTTATAAATTAATGGAAATTGCTGTAACAGGAGCAAATGGTTTTATTGCAAAAAATTTCATTTATAATTTTGTAGGCAACAAAAGATTCAATATAAATAAAATAACTCGTACAACTTCTAAAGATCAAGTTAGAAAAATTTTAAATAAATGTAAAGTTTTATATCATTTTGCAGGTGTAAATAGAGCTGACAAAACAAAAACATTTAAAAAAGATAATTTTGAATTAACAAAATTTATTTGTGATTATTTAAAAGAAAAAAAAATTAAAACACAAATTATATTTTCTTCTAGTATTCAAGTTACCAAAAATAATGCCTACGGTAATTCTAAAAAAAAATGTGAAAAATTACTTTTAGATTTAAAAAGAAAAAATGGGAACAATGTCTTTATTTTGAGAATGCCTAATATTTTTGGCAAATGGTCAAGACCAAATTATAATTCAGTTGTAGCTACTTTCTGCCACAATATAGCTAGAAATAAAAAAGTTTATATATCAGATCCCAATTCTATCATTAGTTTATTATATATTGATGACCTAGTAGTTAAATTAAAAGAATATACAAAAATGGGATTAAACAAAAAAATAATTGATCGTTTAAAGGCAAATGATAAAATTACATTGCAACAACTTTATAATAAAATAAATGATTTTCAAATAAATAGGACTAAGAAAATTATTGGAAAAATTTCAAGAGGCTTAAATAAAAAATTATACTCAACCTATATAAGTTTTCTTCCAAAAAATAAAATTACTTATAATATTGAAAAAAAAAATGACTCCAGAGGTTCTTTTGCAGAATTTTATAAAAATAATGACACTGGGCAAGTTTCTTTTTTTATAGCAAAAAAAGGAAAAATTAGAGGTCATCATTTTCACCATTCAAAAGTTGAAAAATTTTTAGTTGTTCAAGGGAAAGCTATTTTTAATATGTTTGATATATCAACAAAAAAAAAACTTAGTTTTAAATTAGATGATAAAACTTTAAAAGTTGTTGAAAGTATTCCAGGTTATCAACATTATATAAAAAATGTTGGTAATTCAGATTTGGTTGTTTTGTTATGGAGTAACGAAATATTTGATGCTAAGAAACCAGATACATACAAAATATGAAAAAATTGAAAATTATAACAGTTTTAGGAACTAGACCAGAAATTATTAGATTATCTAAGTTAATAAAATTACTTGATAATCAAGCAGATCATAAACTACTTCATACAGGGCAAAACTATGATTATGAATTAAATCAAATTTTTTTTAAGGATTTGAAAATAAAAAAACCCAAATATCAACTATCTATAAGTAAAAATAAAAGCGCTGTAGAAAATATTTCAACAATTCTTGTTAATGTAGAAAAAATTTTTATCAAAGAGAAACCCGATGCAGTTATTGTTCTTGGAGATACAAATAGTTGTTTGTCTGCATATGCTGCAAAAAAGTTGAAAATTCCGATTTTTCATATTGAAGCTGGTAATAGATGTTATGACCAAAGAGTACCAGAAGAGATAAATAGAAGAATTATTGATCATATATCAGACATAAATGTAACATACAGTGAAAGAGCAAAAGAAAATTTATTAAGAGAAAATATATCTCCAGATACAATTTTTAAAATAGGGTCACCTTTGTATGAAGTATATCAATCTTATTCAAAAGAAATTAATGACTCAAAAATTCTCAAAAAACTGTCATTACAAAAAGAAAAATATTTCCTTATAAGTGTTCATAGGGAAGAAAATTTAGATGATAAAAATAATTTTGATAAATTTTTAAATCTTTTATTCTATTTAGAGAAAAGAAATAAAGAAAAAATTATTGTTTCTACTCACCCAAGAACGATAAAAAAATTAAAAAAAGTTAACCTTAAAAGATTAAATAAAATAATATTTGCAAAACCGTTTTCTTATACTGATTATTGTTGTTTACAAATTAATTCCAAAATTGTTTTTTCTGATAGTGGCTCAATAACCGAAGAAGCAAATATTATGAACTTTAGTGCGATAAATTTGAGAAGTACCAATGAAAGACAAGAAGGCATGAATTATGGTGCAGTGCCTATGGTTCACTTTAATTTAGAGAAAATAGAAAATTTAATTGAATATTTTGGAAGCCAAAAAAGAGAGACAGAAATTATTAGAGATTATGTGTCCCCCAATTTTTCAAAAGTATTTTATAATATTTTGATTAGCTATATTGATTATGTAAATAAGAATATATGGAAAAAATAACTATGAATTAAAGTGAAAATTTTATTTTTTACACAATATTTTTGGCCTGAAAATTTTAGAATAAATGAACTTGTTAAATTTTTTTCTAAAGGAAAAAACCTCGTATTGACGTCTCACCCAAGCTATCCACAAAAAAAAAAATTTGATAAAAATAAATACTTAAGAAAGATTTTTTATGCCAAAAATTGTGAAATAAAAAGAGTACCAGTTTATCTAAGAAATGACACAAATTTATCGATAATTTTGAATTATATTAGTTTTTTTTTTAGTTCTTTGACAATTGGTTTTTTTAAAGTCTTTAAAAAAAATTTTGATGTTATTTTTGTTTTCTGCCCATCACCAATTCTTAATGCATTACCAGCAATTATATTTAAAAAGATATTTAAAAAAAAGATCATAATTTGGGTTTTAGATTTATGGCCAGACACTGTTGAGGATTTAAAATTAATAAATAACAAATTAATAATTTGGATTATGAGATCATTGGTAATTTATATATATGATAACAGTGATTTGATTTTAGCCCAATCAGAGACAGTGAGAAATTCGATCAGAAAATTAACAAAAAGTAAATGTATATATTTTCCATCATGGTCAGAAGAAATAAATAAAGATAAAAGAAAAGCAAAAGACATAAAAAAAAATGATAAAATAAAGATTTTGTTTGCCGGAAATATAGGTGAGGCTCAATCTTTTGAAACTATGATTAAATGTGCTAAATCACTTAAGAAAATCAATATTATTGAATGGATTGTGATAGGAGATGGTAGATGGAAAAAAAAATTAGAGTCCTTAATTAGATTAAATAAGTTAGAAAATGAATTTCGATTAATAGATAGTGTTCCTCTAAATAAAATTAATCAATATTTTAATTGTGCAGACGCACTTTATTTGAGTTTAAAAAATAATAAAACTTTCAAAAAAACAATACCAGGTAAATTACAGACTTATATGATATCAGGTAAACCAATAATTGCATCGATTTCAGGTGAGGCAAAAAAAATTATTATCAAAGCCAAATGTGGTTTTGTAAGTAATGCAGAAAATCATAGATTACTTAAAAAAAATATAATCAAGTTTACTAAGCTGAATTATGATCAAAGAAAAAAATTAGGCATGAATGGAAAAAAATTCTCCAATACATTTTTTTCAAAAAAAAAAATAATTAAAAATTTAGAAAATGAAATTAACTTGATGTTAAATTGAATATCAATTATTTATAAAAATTAAAATTATTGAATGATAAAAAATATTGATAAATTAGCTTGTTATTTAATAATTCTAATGCCAGTTTTTTTGGTCACGGGACCATTTTTATCAGATTTATCTGTAGTAATAATAGATCTATCTTTTTTATTTTTTATTTTTAAAGAGAAAAAAATTTCTTTACTTAATGATAAGTATTTTAAATTTTTAATAATTTTATGGATCTATTTTTCAGTAAGATCTTTATTTGCTGATGATATTTTTTTATCATTTAAAAGTAGTTTCTTCTACTTAAGATTTATTCTTTTAATATGGGCAATATCATTTTTCCTAGAGAGAAATAAAGATTTGTTAGATAAATTTTCAAAGGTATTTTTACTTTTCATTAGTTTTGTTGTTTTAGATGCAATAGTACAATACTTTACAGGGACAAATATACTCGGATTTAAAGTTCAAAGTTCAGACAAGTTAAATGGGCTTTTTAACGAGGAAGCTATTTTAGGAAGTTATCTAGTGAGATTTACTCCTCTTATATTTGCAGTATTGTATTGCTATTTTGACACAAAAAAATATTCAATCTTTTACTTTACTGTATTGAGCTTTATAGGATTTGCAATTTTTATTTCTGGATCAAGATCATCAATATTTTTATTTTTAATGTTTAGTTTGCTAACTTTTTTAATAAACAAAAATTTAAGAAAAATTATGATTTTAGCTTTTTTAACAACCTTAATAGGTATAATTTCGTTATCTCAATTTAGTAACAAAGTCTCTCATACAATATATTATAATTTTTTTGATCCTATTAGAACTATGTTCTTTGAAACAAATAATGATGATGTTTCGGATAAAAAAAAAATATACATGTTTACAAAAATATATGACTCTCATTACAATACTGCATATAATATGTATTTGAATAATAAGTTATTTGGAGTTGGCACAAAGATGTATAGAAAATTATGTGGAGATGAAAAATATTACGTAAATAAATTTAGCTGCACAACTCACCCTCATAATTTTTATTTCCAACAGTTAGCTGAAAATGGATTAATTGGTTTTTTTGGAATTTTAACAATTTTTTCTTATGTATTAATAAGTTTATTTAAAAAAATTTATCATATTAATTTTAAAAAAGATAATATTATAGAATATCCTTCAATCATGATTTTAATAGGATTATTCATTAATTTTTGGCCTATAGTTCCATCGGGAAATTTTTTCAATAATTGGCTGTCTATTATGATTATTTTTCCAATAGGTTTTTTAAAATATTTTTTAAAAAGAAAAATTTAGTATGCTAGAAATTTTTATAATTTTTGTACCGATAAATATTCTAATTTTAATATCTTACAATTATTTAGCAAAAATTGTTAATATATATGATTTTCCAAATAAAAGAAAAATTCACAAAATAAAAACACCACTAATAGGTGGTATTATTTTACTGATAAACTTCATTTCTTTAATAATTTTACTAGAAACTGGAGTGATATACAGCTTAACACTAAGCAGTATATTTGAGAGTAAGTTTAATTATTTTTTATTTTCATTATCTATTGTATTAATTTTTTTAATTGGATTTATTGATGATAAAATTGACATAAATCCAAATTTAAAATTAGTTTGTTTATTTTTAATTATCTCTTTTGTTCAATTTTTAGATAACTCAATTTTAATAACTGAAATACGTTTTTCTTTTACAAATAATTTAATATATTTAGGAAAATATTCTTTTTTGTTTACTGCACTTTGTTTTTTATTATTTATTAATGCATGCAATATGTTTGATGGCATAAATCTTCAATCATGCTTATATTATTTAATTTTATCACTTTATTTAATCACATTAGATAGTCATAATTTATTTTTAATTGTTATGATTATATCAATATTTATTATTTGCATTTTAAATTCAAAAGGAAAAATATTCATGGGAGATAGTGGAGTTTTTTTATGTTCATTTGTCTTAGCTTATTTCATGGTAAAAAATTATAACCTAAACATTATAGATTACTCAGATAAAATTTTTATACTTATGATGGTTCCTGGAATAGATATGTTTAGATTATTTATATTTAGAATTTTAAATAAAAAAAATCCATTTAAACCTGATAATTCACATATTCATCACATACTTTTGAGTAAATTTACTTATTTACAAACAATCTTGATAATATTTTTATTAGTCAATATACCAATAATTTTATCATTTTTTGATGTTTCTAGTCTTTTTGTAATATTGGCCTTTCAATTTTCATATTTTTTTTTAATAACAAACCATCTAAAAAAAGGTTAATCTAAAATTTATATCTATGATTTTGGATACAATAAGTTTTCTTTTAATAACTTATATTAGTTTGTGTTCATTTATTGGGTTTGGAATTTTAACAAGCTCAATATTATTTAAAGAAAACATTACTAAAAATATATTTAATAATTTTTTTTTAGGATTGGTTTTTATCTTTCCACTTTCAATGCTTTATTATATCGTTATTGGTAACCATGAACTTATAAACATTTGCATATTATTAATTGGTTTTTTAATATTTTTAAAAAAAAGTAATTTTAATGATATAAAATTTATATTATTTGTAACAGTTTTATTTTTTATTGGTCTGCTAATTTCAAAATCGCATGAGGATTTTTCAGTATATCATTTTCAGCACATTGTTGAACTTTCAGATGGAAACCTAAAATTTGGCTTATCTAATCTAGACACAAGATATTTTTATTCATCTATATTTAGCCATGTTCAAACTTTATTTAGATTTTATTACTTTGAATACAATCTAATAAATATACCAAGTTATATAATTTTTTTATCATTAATAGGATATCTTTTTAAAGAAATTGAAAGAAATAATAATAATTTTATTAATACTTTTTTTTTAATATTGATTATTTTTAAATTTAAAAGATTTTCTGAATTTGGATATGACTACATTGGACAATTTATTTTAATTTATTTATTTTTAGAGTTTATTTATAAAAAAAAATTAAAATCTTTAATTTTGGAAGCAAAGTTAATCTTAATTTTTACAATATCAGTAATGATAAAAGTTACTAATATATATTTTTTACCTTTCTTAATAGTAAAATTTTTTTTTAAAAAAAAATTTTTAGATATTTTAAAAATATTAAAAACTAAGATGTTGTTTATACCACTATTGATTTTAATTTTTACATTTACAATGAACAGTTTTTTAAAAACAGGTTGTTTAAATTACCTATTTAAAGACACTTGTATTTCTTCGGATAAATATTCCTGGGTCTTTGAATATAATCAAATCGAGTTTTCAAAAAAACTTTCAAAAAATTGGTCAAGGGGATTTTATCATCAAACAAAGAATAAATATGAAGAAGAAGTTTATAATAAAAATTTTAAATGGCTTAATAATTGGATTAATGGACATTTCCTAATTAAAATTTTTCCATTCATATTATTATTAATTTTTATTCTTTTAATTTTAAGATTTTTTATTTTTAAAAAAAAACCTTTGATCAAAAGTAAAGATAAACTTTGCCTTTTAGCCTCCTCTATTTCTATATTAATTTGGTTGATTAATTTTCCGCAATATAGGTTTGGATTTACTTCAATTATAATTTTTATATTTCTTATATTTGAATTATTTGTAAATATTCCAGAAAAATTTGAAAAAAAAAGATTAATGAGTGTTTTATTAATTGGAATAGTTTTTTTTAATTTATCCAATTTATCCAGAATATCATCTGAAGTAAAAAGAGAAGATGTGTACAATTATAGTAACTTTCCATGGTTTGCTAAACCAGTAGCTTATTTTAAAAAAGAAGTATCACACAATTATAAATATTTAAGATCAAAAAAAGGAGAGAATTTTTGGAGAACGTGTTTTAATGCTCATTTAATTTGTGTAAATCATGATGATCCTGTTGATATAAAAAAAAACAATAGACTGCTTTATATTAGTAAAAATTAATATTTTAATATTTGAAATCTTTCATTTTTGTTTGAATTATTAAGAATATATTGAAATTTATCGAGGGCATAATGAATGGAAAAAAATAATTTTTTTTATTTATAAAATAATAATTTATTACTTTTTGAATATTTTGTACTGGTGTACAATGATCACGTGAATGGCTTAAGTCCTTTTCCTCAAAGGTTTTCCAGCCATAGGTTTTTTTTTGTTTCAAATAATATAAATATTGCAATAATCTCCATGTCATTCCTGGATCACAGGGTAAGGCAATTGATAAAATTGAATCAATTTTTAATGATGGTAAGAGTTTTAAAAAATTTTTTTCAAAATTATTAAAATGTTCAAAGCTATGAGATGCTATTAGTCTTGTATATTTTTTTTTTGGTAATTTAAATTTCTTGTAATTGATAAATTTAAAGGAAATCTTTTTATATTCTTTGGATAATTCAAGTATTCTTTTTTTATATTTAATATCATCAACAATTGTGTATTCTTTTATATTTTTAATATTCATATAATTGAGATGTGGTTTAGCTCCACCACCAATTTCGATTAAGTATTTATTATATTTTTTTTTAACACCAATCTCTAAAATTTTATGATTAAAATAATAAAGTATCTTAGCTAAACCTTTATAATTAGTTTCTAAGTAGTTATTTTTTTTGTAAACATTATCATTAATTTTTGCTAATGAAAATTTTTTCATTATTTTATCCACTTATAATAAAAAATTTTGTATAAAGCTATTAAGCCGTCTTTAAAGCTAATTTTTTTACCTTCTTCATACGTTCTTCCATTATAACTTATTCCAACTTCATAAAATTTTAAATTTTTTGTTGCAAGTTTCATTACAATCTCTATTTCGATTGCAAAACTTTTTTCTGATAATTTTAAAGATTTAAAAATATCTGATCTAACTAATTTATATCCTGTTTCCACATCTGAAAAATTAACGTTTGTCAAAATGCTAACTAGTAAACTAAGTATAAAATTTGCAAGCCTATTTTTAAAATATAAAATCCTTTTTACACCACCACCTTGAAACCTTGAGCCAAAAACTACATCTGCATTTAGTTTTAAAGCAGGTAAAAATAATTTTTCATAGTCTAAAGGATCATATTCTAAATCAGCATCTTGAATTAATAAGTACTTACCACTCACTTCATCCAATGAATTAATTATTGCAGATCCTTTTCCATGATTCTCTGCATTTTCAATTAATTTGTCATACAGATGTCTATTTTGTTTAATTAATTCTAAAGTTTTATCTGTAGATGCGTCATCACTAATTATAATTTCTAGATCATAATTTTTTTTTTGTAGATTTACTTTTTTAAGTATTTCCAAAATATACTTTTCTTCGTTAAACACAGGGATTATAATAGATATTCTCATTTCTTAATTATCAATAATACAAAATATATACCTTACAATTGCCATTTATGAAATGAAATGGTTAATTCTCTTAATTATTAAAAAAAATATGATAAACAGTCTTCATGAAAAAAAACATCTTATTAACAGGTGGAGCTGGATATATTGGTAGTCACGTAACTAATTTATTAATTGATAAAGGTTATTCGGTTACTGTTCTAGATAGTTTGATTACTGGACATAAAAATCTAGTAAATAAAAAAGCAAAATTGGTAATAAGTGATATCAGCAACGTCAAAAAAATTTCAAAATTATTGAAAAAGCAAAAATTTGATATAGTTCTTCATTTTGCAGGCCTTATAAGAGTTGACGAGTCTGTACAAAATCCCAAAAAGTATTTGAATAATAATTTTAATAAATCAAAAATATTTCTTGAGTTGTGTTGTAAAAATGGTTTAAATAAAGTGATATTTTCTTCAACAGCATCAGTTTATGGAAACTCAAAAATTCCAAAAGTGAGTGAAAAAGAGAGAGTTAAACCAGCTAATCCATATGCTCGTTCTAAACTTCTATTAGAAAAACATCTGTTAAAGATTTCCAAAACTAATAATATTAAATTTGTAATTTTAAGATATTTTAATGTTGCTGGAGCTGATAAAAAATTGAGAACAGGCTTGATTTCAAAATATTCTACACACTTAATTAAAATTGCATGTGAAGTAGCTATTAATAAAAGAAAAAAATTAGTTATAAATGGGTCAAATTATAATACAGCAGATGGTACACCTATAAGAGATTATATTCATGTATCCGATCTAGCTGATATACATCTTATTTCAACTAAATATCTTTTAAATGATGGAATGTCACAAATATTTAATTGTGGTTACGGCAAAGGAATTTCAGTAAAACAAGTTATTGAGATGATGAATAAAATTTTAAAAAAAGAATTACCTACAACATTAGGCAAGAGAAGAAAAGGAGATGTTGGTAAAATAGTAGCTGATGTAAGTAAATTTAAAAAATTTTTTTCTTGGCAACCTAAATATAATTCACTTAAATTGATTATTAACTCAGCATTAAAATGGGAAAAAAAATTATTTAAGATAAATAATATTTAAAATGAAAAAAAATTTATTGATTGTGACTGGTGGGGCAGGTTTTGTTGGTTCAAACTTAATTTTTCATCTTTTAAAAAAAACAAATTTTAGAATTATTAGTTTGGACAATTACTCAACAGGAAATAAAAAAAATCATATTAAAAACAAAAGGGTTAAATATTTAAGATCTAATACAAAAGATATATCCAGAACACTTAAAAGATATAAAAGTAAAATACATTCTCTTTTTCATTTTGGTGAATTTGCAAGAATTTATCAAAGTTTTTTAAAGATGGATGAATGTATTAATTCAAATTCAATAGGATCTCATGAAGTATTTAATTTTTGTTTTTCAAATAAAATTAAACTAATTTATTCAGCAACATCAGCAACTCTTGGAAATGATGGTTTAGATAAAAATTTATCACCTTATGCTTTTACAAAAGCCAAAAATCTTGAAATGCTAGAAAATTTAAAAAAATGGTACAAATTTAAATATGAAGTTATATACTTTTATAATGTTTATGGACCAAAACAGATTAAGACAGGGAGCATGGCAACCGTGATTGGTATATTCGAAGATCAATTTAAAAAAAAAAAACCTTTAACAATAGTGAGACCTGGAACTCAATCCAGAAGGTTTACGCATATTAAAGATACAGTGGAGGCATGTTTTTTTGCTTGGAAAAAAAATAAATGTCTGCATTACAGTATATCTAGCAAAAAAAGTTACAGTATTATTCAGGTTGCTAAAATGTTTAACACAAATATTAAATTTTTACCTGCAAGACCAGGTGAAAGATATGCTTCTGCTCTAACAAATCTTAATTTATCAAATCAAGTTTATAAATTATATGGGTCTATTTCATTGAAATATTACATAAAAAACATAGTTAACAATAGATAAAATTCTGTTAATTCCCTGTTTACAATAAAGATTAAAAAGGTATAACACTAGCGCCGGTGATTATTGCGAAGGGGTAATACCCGATCCCATTCCGAACTCGGAAGTCAAGCCCTTCAGCGCCAATGGTACTTTGTCTTAAGACACGGAAGAGTAGGACATTGCCGGCTATAAAAAAATGTTATGAAAATTAAAAGCTCGTTAAAATCATTAAAAAAAAGAGACCTCAATTCTAAACTAGTTAGAAGAAGAGGTAGAGTTTATATAATTAACAAAACAAATCCAAAATTTAAAGCAAGACAGAAGTAATTTTTATGGATAATCGAGACCATAAGAATACCTGGAATAATTTCACAAAGTTTGTGTTGTGGGGAACTGTCGCTGTTATAGGTGTTTTAGTTTTAATGGCAATATTCTTGCTGTAGAGTTCTCCTATGAGAATTGCTTCAATTTTAGAAAATCAATTAGTAGAGAAAAGAATTGCTATCACTCCTGAGATTGCAAAAAAATATATAGCTCTTGGTTTTAAAATTTCCATAATTGAAAAATATGGTGAGCATCTAGGTTTTAAGGATAGTGACTACAAAGAGTTAGGTGTTGAAATTTCTACTGACGAAACACAAATATTAAATAAAGCTAATATTATTATTCAGTTAGGCTTACTATCTGATGAAAATCTTTCAAATTTAAAAGAAAACCAAACACTTATTGGAGTATTTAATCCTTATAATAATAAAGAAAAAATAGAAAATTTGTCTAAAAAAAATATAAATGTTTTTTCTTTAGAAATGTTACCAAGAATAACTAGAGCTCAATCAATGGATATTCTTTCCTCGCAAGCTAACCTTGCTGGTTATAAAGCAGTAATAGAGTCTTTTGCAAATTTTGAAAAAGCAATACCCATGATGATGACAGCAGCTGGCACTATCCCAGCAGCAAAAGTGTTAGTGGTTGGTGCGGGTGTGGCTGGTCTTCAGGCTATTGCAACTGCAAAAAGAATGGGTGCTATTGTATTTGCAACAGATGTTAGAATGGCTTCAAAAGAACAAGTTGAAAGCTTAGGTGGAAAATTTTTAACTGTTGAGGGATCTGAAAATCTTGAAACAGAAGGTGGCTATGCAAAAGAAGCTTCAGAAGAATTTAAAAAAAAACAAGAAGATCTTCTAGCCGAAACTTTAAAGAAAATTGATATTGTAATTTGTACTGCTTTAATTCCGGGCAAAAAAGCTCCATTAATTATTAAAGGCTCTATGATTGAAAATATGCAATCAGGTTCTGTTATTTATGATTTAGCTGCTATTCAAGGTGGAAATGCTGAGTTTACTGAAGTTGATAAAATTGTGGTTAAAAATGGAGTAAAGATTATGGGTGAAACAAATATTTTAAATAAGCTTCCCGTTTCAGCTTCAAATCTATATTCAAAAAATGTCTTTAATTTTGTGTCAAATTTATATGATAAAGAAAATAATAAGATTAATATTAATTTAGAAGATGAGATAATTGAAAAAACTTTAATAAAATAGAATTATGGAAATAGACCCTTTTATATTTA
>Ga0209119_1000145_pt1 | contig 72022 bp, 67 predicted proteins | sample COG_03_FD_184747 | JGI IMG/M metagenome (GOLD analysis project Ga0209119, IMG submission 184747) | Pelagic Microbial community sample from North Sea - COGITO 998_met_03 (SPAdes) (version 2) | ecosystem: Environmental > Aquatic > Marine > Neritic zone/Coastal water | place: Helgoland, sampling...
CTGGTTTGAGCAGATGTATTAAAAGTGATTAGGATAATCGCTATTTTAAGAAGAAATGTATTTGTCATGGTCGTAGAATTTCATACAAACCTACGCCACTAATACTACAAGAATTTCAATTTTAGATAGATGTTAATTAGCTATAGACGAACGGTTGTAGAAAGTAGTTCAATCATTAGCCCATCACTACTAAATAAAATTAACTATTGAAAATCAATTCGTTATACCAACCGAAAGTGCGGATTGGTTTGAATTATTCGATTTCAATTTTATGACTTACTTTTTTATTAGAATTTGCTTCATGGCGTCTTCTACTTCTGTAACGGGATACTTACAGGCGTTGTTTTGGCAGACATAAATTGTCGTTTGACCTTTGACTAATTTATTTTCTAGCAATGCCAATTGGCCTTCCTTTTTTCCGCCTGATAAAAAGACGTTTGGAGTAAAGTGGGTGTTAAATTCTTTTCGTTTGGCCTCAAAATCATCGCCTAAAATAGCAACTGAGTAGGGGGGACTCACCATCCAACTCATTAACACATCCCAATTGGAAAAATACGGACCACCTTTTAAGGCGTTTTCTTTCACATTACTCAGCATTTGTTTGGAGAGTTCAACATAATTGGTGTCGTAATAATACTGCCCTAAGACAAATAAATTTTTAGCCATTTGAGAATTGGAGGCCGGCATGACATTATCCGAGATCTCCATTTTTCGGGCAATCAGTTTTGGATCCAGATCCGAGGTGTAATAAAACATCCCACGCGAGTTGTCATAAAAATGTGCAATCGCATAGTCCGTTAATTGTTTGGCCGTTTCTAACCATGATTCATCAAAGGTACTTTGATATAAGGCGATAAATGCTTCGATGGTAAAGGCATAATCATCTAAAAAAGCATTGATCGATTTTTTGCCATCTTTAAAACTTCTGGACAGTCTGTGATCTGATGCTTTTACTTTTGTGGTGATAAACTTCGCATTTTTTAGCGCACTCTCTAAATATTTTTTATCGTCAAAAACGGCATAGGCATCCACATACGATTTTAGCATGAGCGCATTCCAGGAAGTAATGATTTTATCATCTAATGCAGGTCTGATTCGTTTTTCTCGTTCCGTTAAAAGAATCTTCTTAGATTTTTTGATCGTATTTTGTAGTGCAGTTTCCGAAAGATTATAGCGAGCTGCAATCGCAGTATCGGACTCTGATTTAAATAATATATTGATGCCGTTTTCCCAATTCCCCTGTTCCTCAACAGTGTAATACTCCAGAACTAAATCGGCATCAGCCCCCAAAAGTTGTTGTAATTCTTGTTGCGACCAGACATAGTATTTCCCTTCTTCACCTTCGCTATCAGCATCTAAGGAGGCATAGAAACCGCCTTCTTTGGAGGTTAGTTCACGTTCTATAAACTCTAGAGTTTCACGGACAATGGTTTTGTAATAAGGATCTTTTGTTTGTTGGTAAGCAGCGGCATATAAGCTAACGAGCTGAGAATTATCATATAGCATTTTTTCAAAATGGGGAACTTTCCATTGGTCATCGGTTGAATAGCGTGAAAATCCACCGCCAATTTGGTCATAAATGCCACCACTGGCCATTTTATCTAATGTTAAAGTAACGGCTTTTAAGGCTTCGGGATTTGGATTTAAATAATTATAGTGGAGTAAAAACTGATATCCAACGGGTAATGGGAATTTTGGTGCGCCATTATAACCGCCTTCAGTCACATCGATACTTGGTTTCCAATTCTTAAAAATAAGGTCTAAATCAGACATTGAAACCACTTTAATTTCGGAACTTAAAAAAGTAAGTTCTTTTGCTTGAACGCCATCGGTGAGTTGCTTGGCTTGTAGTTCTGTTTTTTCGGGATTGGTTTTTACAAATTCCGAGATTTTAAAAAGCATATCTAGCCATTGATTTTTCCTGAAATAAGTTCCGCCATACAAAGGGCGCCCATCGGGGAGTGCAATACAATTTAGCGGCCAGCCACCACTTCCTGTAATCAGTTGAATGGCATCCATGTATATTTGATCAATATCGGGACGTTCTTCTCTATCGACTTTAATCGAAATAAAATGGTCGTTCATAAATTTGGCAACTTCCGCATCTTCAAAACTTTCATGTTCCATCACATGACACCAATGACAGGCCGCATACCCAATACTAACAATGATTAATTTGTTTTCTTTTTTTGCTTTATCTAAAGCATCTTGCCCCCAAGGATACCAGTTAACAGGATTGTGTGCATGTTGCAACAAGTAGGGGCTGGTCTCATTTATGAGCTGATTTGTATGTGGATGTGTATTCGTGGTTTTATTCATTTTCTGATGTTGTCCGCATGAAACAAGAGCTATCAAACTAACAAGCAAAAAATAATTATTTAGTTTCATAGGACATTTTAGTTCATACAAAATAGGCGTGATGCGACTTCACACCAAGGGTTTACAAACATCGAAAGGTCGCCGTTTTCGACCCTATAAAGATAACGGATGTCGTTTATATATTTAGTTTTTAAACACTTTATATACAAAACTGTTTAACTTCAAGAAATAAAGTCCAGAAGCTAATTTTGAAACATCAATTTTATTGGCTCCAAGGCGTTTGAAATTGGTGTGTTTACGACCTCTGATGTCATAAATAGAAACACTAGCTTCTTGTATTGAGGTGCCTTTTATTTGAATGATATCATTTGCTGGATTAGGAAAAACAACGACGGATGCAGCGGCATGATGATCTGTTGAAAAGACACCATATTCGATGGCACCAATATCGGGACTGTCATCTCTAATTTTTCCAAAGTAGTCCTTTGTTTGGTTGCTTTGACTCGAAGCATTATCAATTGCAGAAGAAGTGCTCATCAATTTAAAATCGGCATTGACTACATCCGAAAAAAGTGGATCGATTTTTGTCCAACCCGACCTCGATGTTAATTGATTTTCTGGAGTTTCTCTTATGACATTGATGGATCCCGAATTATTAAATATAATGTTTGCATCTAAAACTAAATTTGTGACAGGTTCCGCCAAAATCCCCATTGCCCATTTATTGGTTTTAGAATAAGAAATATTACTTAAAATCTTAACATTATTAGCCGAATTAACCCCTATTCCTCCAGGATAACCATGATTAGAAGTTCCATTGTCAAAAACTGTATTATGTTCGATTACAACATCATCTGTGAAATGACAAACAATCCCACTGGCTCCGTTCCGATAGGATAAATTATTAGCGATCAACATTTCTCCATGAGTGTATGTATTATTATTTCTTGTTAAAAAAATACCAGTTCCTTCATCAATTTCAAAATGAATAAACGATTTTGCAGGATTCCAAGAGATTAATCGATTTTCATTTCCATACACTGTATTCTCTGAGATGATTATTTTAACCCCAGTAAATGTGTCTCCTTCAGGAGTAACTGTTGCTTCACTAATAGTAATGGCACCGACACCCTGTGTAGTCCAATAAGTATTGTTATATATTATGTTTCTTGAAATTGTAATATAATCGCATCTTTGGGCTCTTATTGCTGCCGATGGAACATTTCGGATGGTATTTTCTAAAAACTCTATATGATGGGATTTATTAGCTACCAAAGCTCTCCCATTATAGAGAATGGGTTTGGTCACATTTGATGTTGTTGGTTTATTTTTAGTAGTTTCTATCAACGAGGGATCATTGATGTCAATTTTCATTTCCGCTTCTAGATCACGAACTTCACCACTTTCAGTTTTATAAAGTCCCCAAGCATTATCGGCATCTTGTTGCGAAATTTCATCCGCAACCCCTTCAAAGATAAATCCTTTAATCCTAATATAAGATGCTTCTTGAATCAGAAACCCATAGACTCCATCGAATTTGATGATGACTTCTTCTGTATCATAGGGCTGAATGGTGATGTATTTATCAGCGGTTCCGTGGATGATAATTCGAGTGACATAAGTTCCTGTCCATATATCCCCATCGTCATAGTCTGAATTTTTATAGGTTCCAGCTCGCACCATCACAGTGTCTCCAGGACTAGCTTGGTCGCAGCCTTTTCGTATGGTTTTATAAGGATTAGCCATACTCCCGTCTCCAGAAGAATCATTGCCGTCGGTAGCTATAAATATATTTGTTTGAGAGAGTCCACAAACTGACTGAAATAAGAACATGATAAGTAATAATTTTTTCATAAGATGGGGTATATTAATTTTGTGATTTATGATTAAATAGGTTAATAAGTGATGATTTTAAGCTTGATTTCTAAAATATCGTTTTAAAATGTTCAACAGTCGGGAAGGGGGCGTAATGGTGATGTAATAAATGCTTCCATTCTAGGTATGCATCTGAGTTTCGAAACCCGATTTCATGTGCTTCTAAAGTCTTCCAGTCCACGAGTAAAATATATCTATTGGGGCGTTCTAAACACTGTTTTAACGAATGTCCTAAATAGCCGTTAATAGAACAGATGTACGTTTCTGCAATCTTAAAATCATGTTTAAATTGATTTTGATGCCCTTCTTTTACATCGAGTATTGCAACTTCAAGTATCATAGTTCTATTAGTATCGAGGTGCCTTTAGAATAATCGTTACAAGTCCATTCCCAATTTTCATTTAGGGATAACTTAGCACCATCAAAAGTAATAATAGATTCACATTTACCGGTTTTAAAATCGTCATTTAGAGTTTGATGTTGATAAGTGAAAAATAATTTATTTCCCTCAATACGACCTGAAAGCGCTCCAAATAAAATAGTACCCCCTTGATAGGTTGCCCAAATAATCTGACCATTTTGGCGATATTCAAATAGGGTTTCTGAGCTCACGTCGCCATTTGACGAACTCGATACCGCTTTGAATTTTTTAGCGTTTAGATTAAACATATTATTAAATTCATTTAAAATACGTTGTGTAGTTTTTTAAATCGGTATTCAATTTATAATAAATCTTCTTGCACTCTTTTAAATCCGGTGAATCTAAGGACCCAAGTAAATCTTTAATCGGTAATAAAAAATTATGTAATTGATTATGAGCTTCTCCTGTCATTGTACATTTTCGGAAAATAGTTGAAAATTCAATTTTTAACTCCTCAGATAGTTCTTTGTAAGCATTGATTTCCTCTTTCTTTTCAAAGGAATTCATTATAGACATCATGGTTTCAATCCCTGAAGTTGTTTCAGGATTTGCACTCCAACGGTTTCCGTGATTTAATTGAACGCTGCTACTTTTTGAATCTTCATTTTCTGTTTGAGTATTTTTCTCTTTTGTTTGGTTGACACAAGAATGTGTTAAGCACAAGGCTAAAACGAATGTGATGTTTAATAAAGATGTTTTCATTTTTTTAGATTTAAGGTTTTAATTTACTTTTTGGTTCAGCTTCGCCGTTAAGAGTCCCATATGTTTTAAATACAGGCACCTATTATGTTGTATGTGAAAAGAATAAAGGCATTACCTAAATTTTCCCAAACGAGTAATTAAATATCAATTATTGGTTAATTGGTTGTGAAGTAAAACACTGGGGCGTTGCTTCATCGTAAAGATAATAAAAAAAGCATCCTATGAGGATGCTTTTTTATTATAAATTAAATCGGTTAGCTATTCAACATCACTGGCATAACTAACATCGTAACGGTTTCGCCTTCATCCAAGCCATCAATTGGGGTTAAGATCCCGGCACGGTTTGGCATGCTCATTTCTAATTGCACGTCATCGGCATTTAAATTACTGAGCATTTCCGATAAAAATCGTGAGTTAAAACCAATTTGCATATCATCTCCTTGGTAATCACACGTTAATCGTTCTTCGGCTTTGTTACTGTAATCAATATCCTCAGCAGAAATATTTAATTCGGCTCCCGCAATCTTTAAACGAATTTGATGTGTCGTTTTATTTGAGAAAATAGAAACTCGGCGTACCGAATTCAAAAATTGGTTACGACCAATCGTTAAGTGATTTGGATTTTCTTTAGGAATCACCGCTTCGTAGTTTGGATATTTTCCATCAATCAAACGACAAATTAATATCGAGTTTTCGAATGAAAATTTTGCATTAGAATCGTTGTATTCAATTGTCACATCATCATCACTCCCAAGTAAAATCCCTTTTAATAAATTTAATGGTTTTTTAGGCATGATAAATTCTGCCGTTTCATTGGCAGTCACATCGGTGCGAGAATATTTCACCAATTTGTGAGCATCAGTTGCAACAAACGTTAAGCTCTCTGTTGAAAACTGAAAAAAGACGCCACTCATCACCGGACGTAAATCATCGTTACCGGCTGCAAAAATAGTTTTAGAAATAGCAGTTGCTAAAATATCCGCACTCAATACAGTCGTGCTTGGACTCTCTAATGAAATGGCTTTGGGAAATTCATCGGCACTGGCATAAGCCAATGCATATTTTCCATGATTAGAACTAATTTCAATCGTGTTATTCTCTTCAATGACAAACGTGAGTGGCTGTTCAGGAAAGGTTTTAAGCGTTTCTAATAAAAGTTTTGCTGGAATTGCAACACTGCCTTCGCTATCACTTTCAACTTCCAAGGTCGATGCCATGGTCGTTTCTAAGTCGCTTGCAGAGACGGTTAGTTTTGAATGCTCTAACTCAAATAGGAAATTATCTAAGATTGGCAGGGTATTAGAATTATTAATCACGCCGCCTAAGACTTGAAGTTGTTTTAGTAAATACGTACTGGAAACTATAAATTTCATCTGTGATGTATGTTATAAATTTAATAAAATGGGTTCTTACAAATATATCTTTTTGACGCTAATTATTAAAAGAAACTTATTAACATTAAGTTGATAGTTTTTTGACATGAATCAACTTCTTATTTTGGACTTAATCTTTAAAAAAATTTACAGATATTGTATCCATCATATTTAGTCCCAATAGAGTAGAAGCACTCCCAACAGTTGCTAAATTACTTCGATACACGGCAATTTCAAGGTAGTCAGATGAATTGAATACGACCAAACCTCGACCTTCATCGTTCCGTGAATCAAACGGAATGTTAAAATCTACAATATCACTATAATGGTTAAAAATGCGTTTAAATTTGTGGTTTCGTGCCGAAATTTCAAAACGCCGTCCTTTTTGAACCGTTTCAAAAAAGCGTTTTTTGATATTGGTCACCACATTTCCGTAATGATCTATATAAATCACATTGCCGACTAATTGACTGGTATCGTCCCTTAAAATGGGGGTAATATTTTTTATAGGTTTGATTTCTGTGATCACTTTTCCAATCACTTCCAAAGTTCCACCACGAGCAATGTGTGCCGCGACTTTTACAAACACATCCAACACAGGAAAACTGGTCGAAATTTTATCGTGAATATTTATTTCTACAATTTTTTGAGGATTGATTTCTGAACAAATCATACTCATAATCCCATTATTAGCACAAATAAAATAATGATCATTTAACTGAATCGCGATGTGTTTATTTTCTTCACTTATTTCTGAATCAACTCCAATAATATGGATGCTTCCAACTGGAAAACTACTAAAAGCATTTTGAATGACGTAAGCAGCTTCTAAAATACTAAACGGCGAAATGTTATGGGAAACATCAACAACTTTAGCATCGGGAATTTCAGATAGCAAAGCACCTTTTACAGCGCCTGTAAAATGATCTTTTGTTCCAAAATCGGTTGTTAATGTAATGATGGCCATTGGCGCAACGTATTGAATTGTTTAATAATGTATTCAAAAACTTGATCGTTTAAGATATACAAACTTACATATTTTTTGTTTTAAAATTTTATTAACAGTCCTAAATATTATACTAAATTGTCACTACTTTTATAACTTCATACGAAATCATAAACTAACTAAACAGTATACCCCTTTGAACGAACTAATTATTGAATTAACAGATATTACTCCCAAAGAGTTTTTTGGACCTCAAAATAAAAATATAGCCCTTATAAAAACCTTTTTTCCGAAGTTGAAAATTGTTGCTCGAGGCACTAAAATTACAGCTTTTGGTGATGATGATATGCTCGTAGAATTTGACAAACGCCTAAAAATGTTGTTAAGTCATTTCGAAAAATACAATAAATTGGATGATAACATGATTGAACGTGTTCTCACAAGTCACTCTAAAAAAGATTATGAAACGTCTAAAAAAAGTGGTGATGTCATTGTGCACGGAGTGAATGGCCGCTTAATAAAAGCACAAACGGCTAATCAACGTAAATTGGTTGATAGTGTTCGGGACAACGACATGGTGTTTGCCATTGGGCCTGCAGGAACTGGTAAAACCTATACAGGGGTTGCCTTGGCTGTAAGAGCTCTTAAAAACAAAGAAGTTAAACGAATAATTCTGACCCGGCCAGCCGTAGAAGCAGGGGAGAACCTCGGATTTTTACCTGGAGATTTAAAAGAAAAACTAGACCCTTACATGCAACCGTTATATGATGCATTAAGAGATATGATTCCTCCTGAAAAATTAGAAAGTTATATCGAAAATGGTACGATTCAAATTGCACCATTAGCTTTTATGAGAGGCCGTACATTGGATCATGCTTTTGTTATTTTAGATGAAGGTCAGAACACAACACACGCTCAAATGAAAATGTTTTTAACTCGAATGGGAAAAGATGCTAAATTCCTCTTAACAGGTGACCCTGGTCAAATTGATTTGCCACGACGAACGATTTCAGGGTTAAAAGAAGCCCTTCTAATATTAAAGGACATAGAAGGCGTAGGCATGATTTTCTTAGACGACAAAGATGTAATTCGTCATAAATTAGTCAAAAAAGTAATTGAAGCTTATAAACACATTGAAAACAGAGACTAAATAAATAACATGAGTCATACCATTTCCGATACCAATTTTAAGTTCCCAAATCAAACGAACCTTTACAAAGGGAAAGTTAGAGAAGTCTACTCTATAAATAATGATTTATTAGTGATGGTGGCTACCGATCGCTTGTCGGCATTTGACGTGGTGATGCCAAAAGGCATTCCGTACAAAGGTCAAATTCTTAATCAAATCGCCACTAAAATGATGGCTGCCACCGCCGATATCGTTCCAAATTGGTTGGTTGCTACGCCCGATCCCAATGTGGCTGTTGGTCATTTATGTGAGCCGTTCAAGGTTGAAATGGTCATACGTGGTTATATGTCGGGTCATGCGGCTCGTGAATATGCATCCAGAAAACGAGTCCTTTGTGGCGTCCAAATGCCCGAGGGTTTAAAAGAAAACGATGCCTTTCCAACACCACTTATCACTCCTGCGACAAAAGCAGAAATGGGCGATCATGATGAAGATATTTCAAGAGAAGACATCATAAGTCGCGGGATTGTATCTGAAGTTGATTATCTGGTTTTAGAAGAGTATACTAGGAAATTATTTCAAAGAGGATCTGAAATAGCAGCATCTAGAGGGTTAATCTTAGTGGATACCAAATATGAATTTGGTAAAACTAAACAGGGAGAAATTGTTTTGATTGATGAAATTCATACGCCTGACTCCTCAAGATATTTTTATGCAGATGGCTATGAAGCACGACAAATTGCAAATGAACCTCAAAAACAGCTTTCCAAAGAGTTTGTACGCCAATGGTTAATTAGTCATGATTTTCAAGGTCTAGAGGGACAGACAGCGCCCCAGATGAGTGACGATTATGTTACAACCGTAAGTGAGCGTTATATAGAATTGTACGAAAATATTACTGGAGAAGTTTTTGTAAAAGCAGATGTAACCGATATTCAATCCCGAATTGAAACGAACGTCCTTAATTATTTAAAGACTTTATAAAAACTTTTATCTTATAAGCTTTCTGTCTAAAAAAACCATACACCTGAGTATTTCCTTTAATGACATAAATAGAGATGAGACTCACCGTTATTAAAAAACAAAAGGCACCGAATATAGCTTCATGTGGGGTGAGATTTTTTCCAAAGATTCTGTTGAGTCCCCAACCTGTAAAACTTCCATAAAGAAGGATAAAATGTATAATGTAAATTGAGAGTGTTTTTTGACCTATCTTTAAAATAGCAGGGTGTTTTAAATACGTTTCTAAGGCGTAAAACAATCCAAATAGAACCAACACATTCCCGAGACGAATAAATAAATAATTATAATTGGCAACCTCTGTAAAAAGTGAACAGTCAGTTAGCAATGCAAGCCAATGTATTAGGGGTGTTGATCCATAAATCAATCCAAAGCCAACACCAAAAAAACCTGAAACTATCGCAGTTTTAAATTTTGGACGAATTAAATATCCATAAAATAAGGTCGCAATAAATGCACCGTAGGCCATATATCCAAACCATGGAATAATAGTAAATACAGACCCGTTATCTTTCGTGAAATAATTGGCAATTGCCAATGGAACCCCTTCTGCAGCGTAGTTCCTATAGAGTGGTTCGGTTAGAAATATGATGCTTCCTAAACACAACATGACCATTGAAAATATTAGAGTCTTTTTTTGAGTAATTGCATAGACACAAACTATCATAATTAGAGAGAGTCCAATACACTGTAAAACATCAATCACCAAAAAATAGGTTCCAAAGGATCCTGTTAACCATTTAAAAATTGGTATTCTGAGAGCATAACCAATGCCAATCAACATTATTCCACGGATGACGCCTTTACGCATTCGGTATCTCAGTGTTCCTTTTTCCTTCGCCTTGATAAGTAAATAAGTGAATATCAGTCCTGAAATTGTAAAAAAAACAGGAGCTGTAATCCCTCTAAAATAGCGCCACGTATTGTATGCCATATTATTAGGGTCTCGAAACTCAACGGCTAATAGCGTGTCAATGAAATGCCCCTGAAGCATCATTAAAATAGCAAAAGCTCTGACAGCGTCAATAAAATAAAGACGATTGATTTGCAAAATTGGTTAGTTTTAATGCAAAGTTAGGGTATAATTTTAACATATAATAGTTTGTATTTTTAGAATCAAAGACTCAGAGTATCTGAAAATTTATTAACTTACGCACTAAATCTTAAAAAAATGATTTCATACCAACTCAAAAACAGGGACTCCTACAATCAAAATTATATAAATTCTGCAGAAAACCCTGAAGTGTTTTGGGCAGAAATCGCAAAAAATAACTTCGTTTGGAAGCGTCCATGGGATCGGGTGTTGGATTGGGATTTCTCGAAACCAAAAATCAGTTGGTTTGAAGGCGCAAAATTGAATATTACAGAAAATTGTATCGATCGTCATCTGAAAACTCAGGGCGATAAAACAGCGATCCTATTTGAACCAAATGATCCAAATAAACCTTCCGAAGCAATTACATACAAAGATTTACATAAACGTGTGAATGCATTTGCCAACGTATTACTATCAAAAGGTATTCAAAAAGGGGATCGTGTTTGTATTTACTTACCAATGATTCCAGAACTTGCAATTTCTGTGTTGGCATGTGCTCGAATTGGAGCCATTCATTCCGTTGTTTTTGCGGGATTTTCAGCAACAGCACTTTCTACAAGAATCAATGATTCAGATTGTAAAATGCTGATTACAAGCGACGGTGGCTATCGAGGAGCAAAGACCATTGACTTAAAATCGATTGTGGATACTGCACTTTTAGAATGTGACGGAATAGAATCGGTATTAGTCGCCAAACGAATTCATTCTGATATTCCGATGGTCTCAGGACGAGATTTTTGGTTGCAACCACTTTTAGAGGCTGCTTCTGATCAATGTGAGCCGACGGTTATGGATGCAGAAGACCCGTTATTTATATTATATACCTCTGGCTCTACAGGAACTCCTAAAGGCATGGTGCATACCACCGCAGGATATATGGTCTATACTGCATATACATTTAAAAATATTTTTCAATACGAATCGGATGATGTGTATTGGTGTACTGCCGATATCGGTTGGATTACTGGACACAGTTATATTGTGTATGGACCTCTTTTAAATGGCGCTACGACCGTAATGTTTGAAGGCGTTCCTAGCTATCCAGATTATGGACGTTTTTGGTCCATTATCGAAAAACATAAGGTCACTCAGTTTTATACGGCTCCAACCGCTATTAGAGCCTTAGCGAAAGAAGGGCTTGGCGTTGTAGATCCCTATGATTTATCCTCTTTAAAAATTTTAGGAACTGTTGGTGAACCTATAAACGAAGAAGCTTGGCATTGGTATAATGATCATATTGGAAAACGAAAATGCCCTATTGTTGATACTTGGTGGCAAACGGAAACAGGCGGTATCATGATTTCGCCAATCCCCAACAGTTTTGAAGGAAAACCAACGTTTGCAACCTTACCGTTTGTAGGGATTCAACCTACACTTATGGATGAAAAAGGGGAGGAGATGGAAGGGAATTCTGTCGAAGGACGTTTGTGTATCAAATTTCCATGGCCATCCATGGCACGGACTATTTGGGGGAATCATCAACGCTATAAAGAGACCTATTTTTCAGCCTACGATAATATGTATTTTACAGGTGATGGCGCTTTGAGAGATGAAAACGGTCACTACCGAATAACAGGACGTGTCGATGATGTAATTATTGTATCAGGGCATAATTTAGGAACCGCACCCATTGAAGATGCGATTAATGAACATCCAATGGTCGCGGAATCGGCAATTGTTGGCTATCCACACGACATTAAAGGCAGTGCCTTATATGGATTTGTAACCCTAAAAAATGAAGCGAATTCTAACGACGCTTTAAAAGCTGAAATCAACCAATATATAAGCAAACAAATAGGGCCGATTGCAAAGCTTGATAAAATTCAGTTTACCTCGGGACTTCCAAAAACGCGCTCTGGTAAAATTATGCGTCGGATTCTTCGTAAGATCGCGAGTAAGGATACTTCAAATTTAGGAGATATCAGTACTCTATTAAACCCTGAAGTTGTTGAAACGATTATGAAAAGTTCACTTTAAATTTTATAATAATTAAATAGATATTAAATACTTAAAATAGATTTTTATGAAAACCAATTTAATTTACACGATTCTCTTTACTGTCTTATTTTTATCTTGTAAAACAGAACTTAAAACGTCGATAAATACTTCAAATATAGATTACTTAGACAGTTCTCAAAAGGACGATCAGTATTTAGGTGGTATAAAAATGATTCCAATTTCGACTCCCAAAGGAGATTTTAAAGTTTGGACCAAACGTGTAGGAAACAATCCAACCATGAAGGTTTTATTACTCCATGGTGGCCCCGGAATGACACATGAAATTTATGAAAGTTTTGATGGTTATTTTCCAAATGAAGGCATCGAATATTACTATTATGACCAATTAGGATCTTATTATAGCGACCAACCTAAAGACTTGTCATTATGGGACTTAGGTCGATTTGTTGAAGAAGTAGAACAGGTTCGAATTGCATTGGGATTGTCGAGTGATAATTTTTATTTGTATGGACAATCTTGGGGTGGTATTTTGGGCATGCAATATGCACTAAAATATCAAGAACATTTAAAAGGATTGATTATTTCCAACATGGTGCCATCGATTCCAGATTACCAAAAGTATTCGGATGAAGTCTTAGCCCCTAAATTAGATCCAGACGTTTTAGAAGAAATTATGGCGTTTGAAAATTTAGAAGATTACACCAACGAACGTTATATGGAATTGGTCGTCAATAATTATTACACCAAACACATTATCCGTTTGCCTGTTGATGAATGGCCAGAACCCTTAAATCGTAGTTTTAAACATATCAATACTGATGTATATGTCACCATGCAAGGACCTAGTGAGTTTGGAATTAAAGGCGATGCTAATTTAAAAGAGTGGGATGTTAAAGCCGATTTACACAAAATATCCGTACCGACTTTAAGTATTGGAGCCACTCATGATACCATGGATCCCGCACAAATGAAATTTATTTCCGAAGAAGTGCAAAACGGTCGTTTTTTATTGTGTCCGAATGGGAGTCACTTATCACAATTTGACGATCAAAAAATCTATTTCGAAGGCTTGATTCAATTTATAAAAGAGGTGGATAACGGCACGTTTTAAATCGTGCGCTCTAGTGGTTTGATGAGAAGGAAAATTCCCATTGACACAAATCCACATCCCGTAAACCCAAGAAAAAGAGGCCATACAGTTGTGTCTACATAAGCGCCTATAACGCTTGCAATGACTACCCCCATAACGGTTGAAATAAATCCATTGATGGCTGCTCCAACGCCCGCGATATGCCCAACGGGCTGCATTGCCAAAGCTCTAAGATTTCCAAATAGAAAACCAATAGAGAAGAATTGTAATGCGAAAAAGATTAATAAGATCCATAAAGGTGGATTCAATTGGTTGAAAAATAAAACGACATAAATTAAAGACGTTAAGTTAAAGGCTGCTAAGGAAACTAAGGCGATCCGCTTCATCCCTACTCTGACCACATACACGCCATTAATATAGGTCGCAATTCCGACGCCCACAGCCAAACTCGCAAAAATCAACGGGAAGTCATCTCCTAAGCCATATTGCACTTCAAAAATATGTTGAGTTGTGCTCAAGTACACCATAAAAGATCCTGTGATAAATCCAGAGATTAACGTAAATGCGACTGCTTGTTTTTCTTTAAAAAATGCTTTAAACCCCGAAATCAGTACGGCTGTTTTGAACGGAGTCCTTTTAGATAGTGCTAAGGTTTCGGGTTGTCGTTTCCAAAACCAAAAAATCACTAAAATTCCGAGCCCTAATTGTACATTAAAAATGGCTTGCCAATTATAGGCATTCATTAAAAACTGCCCAAGGGTTGGAGCTACGATAGGAATGAGAATGAAAATCATTACAATAAACGACATCACTTTAGCCATATAGTCACCTTCGTATGAATCCCGAATCATAGCGATGCTTAAGGTTCTTGGCGATGCCAATCCAATCCCTTGTAAAATCCGCCCTGCAATTAATACGTCGTAATTATTGGTGTTCACACAAATGATACTTGCGATTGCAAACACTAAAAACCCTAAATAGATGATTGGCTTACGTCCATAACTGTCTGATAATGGTCCAAATATTAACTGACCGAATCCTAAGCCCAAAAAAATCATGGTAATGAGTAATTGGTGGTCTTTGGTGTTTGTAACGCCTAGATCAGTGCCTATAACCGCTAGAGCGGGAAGAATCCCATCTATAGACAATGCTACTAGTGACATTAGTAGCGCCATGATGGCTATAAATTCGATTTTGAGGGAAGGCTGGTTTTGCATCTCGCAAATTTACTGCTATTTATAGGACTTTCAATACCGCATCCATTACAAACTGGTAATATGTCATATCAGCAGGAACTATTGTATATGTGGGGTGGTTTTGAAGCCAGCACAATTGGAGTTCATCAAAAGAAAAAAGCCGAACGGCATCCACTTCAGTCGCTTGAATGGTGAGTTGAGAAACCGTTGTTTCAAGTTTTACAAGATACACATGTTGAAATTCGCAATCAATAATTCCGTTATCAAAACGATTGGTGTTTTTTCGGATATCAAGAGGAATTAAATCCTTTTCAAGAATATCTAACCCAATTTCTTCTTTGACCTCCCGAATCACACCTTCAATAATAGATTCTCCTGCACTGACATGTCCGGCAACCGAAACATCCCAAAAACCAGGATAGGTTTCTTTAGTAAGACTACGTTTTTGGAGTAAAAGAGCAGGAGTAGGGGTAAAAAACCAAACATGCACTGTCGGATGAAACCAACCCTTTTGGTGGGCTTCATCCTTTAAGCACGTTTTCCCTGTTGGCTTTCCTTCAGAATTCCAGATATCTAAATATTCGTCCACTAAAAATTAGTTAAAATAACTAAACGTTTCACCGTCTTTGATATTTAATAAGGTTTCATAAATCATTTTAATGACATTCTCAACATCATCTCTGTGAACCATTTCTACAGTTGTATGCATGTATCGTAATGGTAATGAAATTAGTGCAGAAGCAACACCACCATTACTATAAGCAAAGGCATCCGTATCAGTTCCAGTCGCTCTCGAAAGTGCGGCACGTTGGAACGGGATTTTATGCGCTTCGGCTGTTTCTGTGATTAAATCACGTAATTTTTGTTGAACCGCAGGTGCATATGCAATCACAGGCCCTTTGCCCATTTCGCAATGGCCTTGGGTCTTTTTATCGATCATTGGAGTGGTGGTGTCATGGGTTACATCCGTTACAATGGCTACATTTGGTTGTATGGTATGCGTAATCATTTCAGCACCACGCAATCCGATTTCTTCTTGTACGGAATTCGTTATATACAATCCAAAAGGAAGAGTTTTTTTATTTTCATGCAACAATCGAGCCACTTGCGCAATCATAAATCCACCCATTCGATTGTCTAAGGCACGACATACAAAATGATCTTTGTTAAGTACATGAAAGGTATCTGGATAGGTAATCACACAACCAACATGAACGCCAAGTTCATCGACCGCTTCTTTGGTTTTACATCCGATATCAATAAAAATATTATCCGGTTTTGGAGCTTGTTCTTTTGCAGCACTACGTGTATGAATTGCTGGCCATCCAAAAACGCCTTTTACAATGCCCTTTTTGGTATGAATATTTACAATTTTACTGGGTGCTATTTGATGATCACTTCCGCCATTTCGGATGACATAAATTAAACCATCATCAGAAATATAATTGACATACCATGAAATTTCATCGGCATGACCTTCAATCACCACTTTAAATGGTGCATCTGGATTAATGACACCCACTGCGGTTCCATAGGTATCCGTAATAAATGTATCAACATAGGGTTTTAAATAGTCCATCCATAGTTTTTGACCATCCCATTCATAGCCTGTTGGGGCTGCATTGTTGAGGTAGTCTTCTAAAAAGGTAAGTGATTTTTTATCAAGAATCGTTTTTTGTGCCATTTTGAGTTTAATTTTGGTTAAAAATAACAATTATGAATGATAATCACACATAGATTAAGGCATATTTTGTAAATTTGAAATTGCAGTTGTTTACATGTATATGAAGTGGATTTATTATATATTTTTTTGGTTACCAGTGCTCATTTATGGGCAGGCGCTGCCTATAGAAAATGATTCGATTTCTGATGAATTTTTAGTTATTGTTGGTGATACCATTACCAATAATTCAATTGCTTTAAATGAAGTTTACATTCTTCCAAAGTTAAAAATATCGGATTCAAAATCGAGACGTCGTTATTTAATTTTACAACGTAAAACGATCAAAGTTTATCCGTACGCAAAATTAGCATCCGAACGATTAGAAACTATGAATGCGCGCATGATAACCCTTAAAAGCAAACGGAAACGTAAAAAATATACACGCTTAATTCAAAAGTTTATAGAAGATGAATTTTCCGAAAAACTAAAGAAATTCACCAAAACAGAAGGTCAAATTTTAATTAAATTAATCCACCGACAAACTGGTGAAACCGCCTTTGATTTAATTAAAACACTTCGGAGTGGTTGGCGCGCCTTTTGGTATAATAATACCGCTCTATTATTTGATATTTCTTTAAAGATTCCTTTTGACCCTTTAACTTCCGAAGAAGATTATTTGATAGAAGATATTTTACAGCGGCAATTCCAAAATGGCCGACTCGAATATCAGAAATCCTTTAATAAATTCGACTTATATGAGCTTTCTGAAGAGTGGAAACCTTAAGATTGTCATAAAAACAGCGGATTTTAAAAACCCCCCAACACCGTTTATAACACATTACAAACCGCTTGTTACGTAAAACGTCCGTTCGTTACTTAATACTTTTTACTCTGAACTAATTGCTGTTATTTTGAAATGAAATAAATCACAAGATTTGTTTAAAGAATTTTAGATTAATTAGACTTTTTTGCCCCATTTATTTTATACCTACTAAATACGATTAAGACTCAAATCTTAATCGTATTTTCATATACAGTATAAAACGCTTCAAACTTAAGCATGGAATTATTTAAGAATTCCATCGTATCTCTCCAAGTAGATTTGTCATGTATGGAAACCTTTGCCTTTATAGGTAAGTAAACTACTGATATTATTTTATCTTCTGAAAGCTCGAAAAAAGGATCAAAAATTACCCCTGGTAAAAAGTCGGTTTCTAAGATCGATTTGTGAGAGATTATTTTATCCCAATACGCTTGTTGTTTGATTGGATTCATATCAATACACAATGCAACGTAGGCAATTTTGGTGTCAAAATGAAATTTGAAACTGAGCCCTTTTACTTTAGTGTTATAGAGAATCCAATTTGTAGGGAATGACTTTCCAAAACTAATCCAAAACTCTTGTCTTAATCGTTTCGCTTCATTTTTACTAAACATGATTTTATATGAAATATGCTAAAACAACAGCACTTATAATCATTAGAATTTTGTTCAAATTAAAATGATGACCTTCACTACTTTCAAATAAAATGATGGTCGAGATATGAAAAAACATCCCTACAACCACTGCATTTACACTATAAAACACGTTGGGAGATATACTAAGGTATTCCGCTGCTAACGAACCTAAGGGAGTCATAAGCGTAAACACGATTAAAAATAAAACGACTTGAAACTTTGGTAGCTTTGATTTAAGTAAAAAGGTAGTGATTAAAATCGCGATTGGAATTTTATGAATAATCACACCAATAATGATAGTGTGGTGATCCTTTAAAGGAAACCCTTCAAAAAAAGCATGAATTCCAAGACTAATAAACAAAAACCAAGGAAATCTATCTTTAGAATCGTCGTGATGTAAATGCCCATGCTCAGCGCCTTTTGAATAAAACTCTAAAAGTATTTGTAATAAAATCCCCCCCATTATAAAGACCCCAATACGTTTTGTTTCTAGGTGACTATATACTTGTGGTAGTAATTCAAATATGGTTGTGGAAAGTAAAAACGCTCCACTAAATGCTAAAAATAATTTTAAATTTAATGGCTTAGATTTTCTATACAGAAGTACAATTGTAACCCCAAAAACGACTGCTAAAATGGGTCCTAAAAAACTAATCATTAGACATAAATATTAAAATTAAACGTTCGGAAGTTTCAACATTAAAGGGTTCTAATTTATAATTTCCAAAACAATCTAACAAATGCAATCCTGCTTTGGACAGCATCGTTTCAAAATCCTGAAACGAATAAGCTCGTACTTTTTCTTGGTAGTTATGAATTTTATTTCCATCTGTTACCTGGATATTTTTAGTTATAAAACCGTCTTTTAAATGCCGTTTTAGTTCAAATTGAATGTGTTCATCTTCATGGAAATTTTGTGCAATTAAATTTTCAATTACAAGAGGGCTGTTCATGAAATCAATAACTCCGATGCCATTTGGTTTTAAGCTAGATTTGATGGTTTGAATGACCCTATAGTTATCTGTGTCATCATCAAAATACCCAAAACTTGTAAATAAATTTAAAACAATTTCAAATTGAGTCGAGAAGGAGACTCTCATATCGTGAACCTCAAAATGCAAAGAATTTGAGGCATGAGTTTGAGCTTGTTCGATACTGTTTTGAGATAAATCTAAGCCAGTAACAGAAAAACCTAAACTGTTCAAAAATATAGAATGACGGCCTTTACCACACGCCAAATCCAATATTGAATCTTCTTTGTCGAGGTTTAAATAGCCAACGAGGTTCTTAATAAATAGTTCTGCTTCATTATAGTCTCTATTTTTATAAAGTATGTGATAATAAGGTGTATCAAACCACGATTGATACCACTTTGGTTGTTCTTTTGTCATTCAATTTCTTTAACTCGTACAAAAATACTGTATTTTTGGCATCTACTAAATAATTTTGATGGAGAATAATTTTAAGATGGTTGCTAAAACCTTATTTGGTTTTGAGGAGCTTTTAGCTAAAGAATTGAACCAACTTGGTGCACAAGCTGTTAAAATAGGCGTAAGACATGTGAGCTTTGTTGGCGATAAAGGATTTATGTACAAAGCCAATCTCGGCATTCGTACTGCGATTAAAATTCTTAAACCAATTGCAAATTTTAAGGTAATAAATGAAACAGATTTATATAACAAAGTCAAAGCGATTCCTTGGGAAGATTATTTAAAATCGGATGGGACTCTCGCTGTAGGAGCCACCCTTAATGGAGAAACATTTACACATTCTCAATATGTATCCCTCAAAACAAAGGATGCGATTGTAGATCGATTTCGAGAAAAATCAGGTGAAAGACCTAACGTAGACTTACGGTTTCCAGATTTAAAAATTGACATTCATATCGATAGACATTTCTGTACTGTTTCATTGGATAGTTCAGGAGAATCTTTACACAAAAGGGGTTATAAAGTCGCCACGAATATCGCTCCAATAAATGAAGTTTTAGCCGCTGGATTGGTCATGCTATCAGGGTGGGATGGACAGAGTGACTTTATGGACCCAATGTGTGGTTCTGGAACAGTTCTTATAGAAGCTGCAATGATTGCTTGTAACATTCCTCCGAATTTAATGCGTAATGAATTTGGGTTCGAACGTTGGGAAGATTGGGATGTTGATTTGTTTGAGAAAATAGAGGAATCCTTACTTACAAAAACACGTGATTTCCATCATAAAATCATGGGGTTTGACAAATCTCCGAGTGCTGTTGAAAAAGCCATGCAAAATGTTGAAAATGCGAAGCTTGAGGATTTTATATATATTAAACATGAAGATTTTTTTAAAACTCAAAAAGGAGGCGAAGAACATTTACATATGGTATTTAATCCACCTTATGGTGAACGTTTAGATATTGAAATGGAGAGTTTCTATGGGGCTATTGGATCTACGCTTAAACATAAATATCCTGGAACTAATGCCTGGATGATTTCGTCAAATTTGGAAGCTTTGAAATTTATAGCTCTAAGACCTTCAAGAAAAATTAAGCTTTTTAATGCAAAACTTGAAGCTAAATTTTTAAAATTTGAGATGTACGCTGGAACAAAAAAAACGCACAAACTTAAAACTAAAAAGGATTAACTTAAGATTCTAATTTTAATCATTTTAGAGGCAAACGATATTAACAGAATTCCAATAAAAAGAGTGGCTAAAGGCAAAATCACATCCATACCGCTAATATCAATATCATTTTGAATATAGAAATTGTAGTAGTGTTGAATTATTAATGTGATAAGCGAAAATATGTACAAAAGAAATGCAATCTTTTTTCTAAGCAGTAAGGCTACAGCTCCAAATAAGCCCGAAAAAACGGCCGATGCAAATGCTGCTGTTACCCATGCAGGAAGATTTGAAAAATAATTTTGTTCACTTTGAGATAATGACTTTATGATTTCTTCACTCATAAATGATTGTCCTAGATATGCAAAAACGCCAATAAGATTCCATAAAAAGGCAAGAATGCTGATGATCCAGAAATTGATTGAAGGTTGGTTTGGTAGGTTGTTCATAGAATTGAGAGTAATAAAAGGTTCGTTAAAATTAGTAATTTTCATTACATATAAAAATTTATCCATAATAAATTAACTACGAAGTTTTAGTTAATTGGAATTATTTTCAAGTAAAACAAAAAAATTCAAAATTTATTCTTTGTAAACTCAATAAAGAACGTACTTTTGCAAAAATCAACCAATACTATTTATGCTTTCCATTTCAGAACAAGAAGAACGTAAAACTGGCAAAGAGCTTTACAGCTATCAAAAGGGAGCGATTCAAAAAATCTTTCAATGCTTTGAAACTGCAGCCGAAGATTACCACCTTTTGTACCAGTTACCAACTGGTGGAGGTAAGACCGTTATTTTTTCAGAAATTGTAAGTCAATACTTAAAAACTCACAAGAAAAAAGTATTGGTAATGACGCATCGAATTGAGCTTTGTAAACAGACATCTTCTGTTTTAACAGAGTTCGGAGTTCCAAACAAAGTCATTGACAGTAAAGCCAATTTAGAAGATCAATCTGATTTTCAGTGTTTTGTGGCAATGGTTGAAACCCTAAACAATCGCTTAAAAGATGATAAATTAGATATTTCAGATATTGGGCTTATCATCATTGATGAGGCACACTATAACTCTTTTACAAAACTTTTTAAGTTTTTCGAGAAATCGTTCATATTAGGCGTAACTGCAACGCCCTTGAGTTCAAATATTGAACTTCCAATGACCGATAATTACAATGAGTTAATTGTAGGCGAAAGTATCGAATCGCTTATTGAAAATGAGTTTCTAGCACAAGCAAACATGTATTCTTATAATGTTGGTTTAACCTCATTAATTGTGGGTGCTAATGGCGATTATACCGTAAAATCTTCGGAGGATTTATACACCAATAACGAAATGCTTTCCAAGTTAATGGAAGCTTACAATGAGCGTTGTGAAGGCAAGAAAACGCTTATATTTAACAATGGTATTAATACTTCTTTATTTGTATATGATTTGTTTAGGAATGCTGGATATCCTGTAGCACATTTAGATAATACAGCATCAAAAAAAGAGCGGACTCAAATATTAAAATGGTTTAAGGAAACACCAAATGCCATCCTAACGTCAGTGAGTATTTTAACGACTGGTTTTGATGAACCAACTGTGGAAGCCATCATTCTAAATCGGGCTACAAAATCACTGACTTTGTATTATCAAATGATTGGTAGAGGGTCACGTATTTTAAAAAACAAAAACTCTTTTGATGTTATTGATTTAGGAAACAATTTTCATCGTTTTGGACCTTGGGGAAGTACAAATTTAGATTGGCAACGTATTTTTAGATATCCAAATTATTATTTAGATGGCGTTTTAAGCGACGAAGAGCTTGAGAGTAATTTTATTTACGAGATGCCCGAAGATATTAGAATGTCCTTTTCTAATTCAAAGGATGTCTATTTTGATGTCAATAAAACCTATATACAATCCATTCGAAATGGTGAATCATCAAAAGTAGTTTTGAAACGCTCTATAGAACAACATGCGCTTATTTGTGTTGAAAATAGTGAAGATATTTACGATGCATTAGATCTAGTAAAGCTGTTAACAGATGATATTGATTTTAGGATTCATCGGTATTCAAAATGTATAAGTAAGAGTACTCATAATTTTTTGTCATGGCTCAAAGATGATTATAAGAAGAAATTAAGAGCTTATTTAAGGGAAAATTTTGATGAAATTTTAGCCGTTACCCCTAAAGTTTAATGTCCTTATCCATGTTTTATAGTTTTATTTTTTTTCTTGTTATGAATACATTCCAATCGTCCTCAGTTATTTTTAAATTTGAACCCGGAGTCTCTACCAGTGGATGGCAAGTTGTAGATGATCGTGTGATGGGAGGAAGGTCTCAGGGAAAATTTGAGCTCGATTCAGAAGGATTTGGTGTGTTTAATGGCTATGTAACAACAGAAAACAATGGGGGTTTTTCTTCGTTGAGATATGATTTCAATGGCATTAAAACAAATGGCTATGAATCCATCGTTCTAACTCTAAAAGGGGACGGAAAATCGTATCAATTCAGATTAAAAGAATCTACCAATCAACGACATTCCTACGTAAAAACGTTTGAAACTACTGGGATAAAGCAAGAGATTGTGATTCCTTTGAATAGCTTTTTACCAAAATTTAGAGGCAGGTCTTTAGAGCTTCCTAATTTTAATGCCAATACAATTAATCAAATTGCATTCTTAATTGGCAATAAAACCAATGAACGTTTTTCTCTACAAATTGAAAGTATCTTATTGAGATAATACAGTTGCAAAAGAATTTTTGTCAAACGCTTTTTTTTTATTTTTCAAACCTGTTAGTGAATCACTATTCATAAATAATGTTTTAAATTATTTTATAAAACTGTATATTTTTATATCTTTACTTGTAATTTAAAACTAACCAAAAAATTAACCAAAATGAAAACAAAGTTAACAACGTTACTTTTAGTAGTAAGTACTGTATTTGTATTTGCTCAAAAGAAAAAAAATGGAAATATTTACATTAATCATCCTGCAATTGAGGTCGTAAATCAAATGTATGATGCTGTAAACAGTAATGATTTAGAGTCCTTAAAAAATCTTATTGCAGATAATTATAAAGGTATTTCTGGAGATGGAATGAATAAAGACCAAGAACCAGAAACAAAGGAAGAATTTATCCAAAACATTGATGCTTGGAATACGAAAAACAGATATTTCTCTTTAAAAAGTAGTTCAAATGCATACCCAGACGCCATTGAGTACAGTGATGATGATTTTAAGGGTGTAACATGGGTTTTAGCATGGGAAACGATGTCAGGAGTCGGCGGTATGACAGGCGTGAAATTCACGCAACCAAGACACACTCAATATGGTGTGAATTCAGAAAATAAAATTTCATTTGTTCGTACGTACATGAATCAAATTCCTTTTATGGAAAGTTGGAAAAGCAGAAGTCATTTGAGCGATGGGAAAATTTACATGAATCATCCAAATATTAATACCGTAAGAAAATCGATGCATGCGCTACAATACGGAAACATGGATCACTTTTTTGAAGCGTTTGACGAAACTGCAACATTTGATGGTCTTTTTAGCGATTGGGGTTCTGATGATTTATCTATGGAGGAGTTTAAAAGTATTCAAAATGATTTTTTAAATAATTATACGATTGAGAGTTTAGATAATAAGTGGATAAAATACTATGAATTTGATTCTCAAAAAGGACTTGTACAGTCTTGGTGGCGATTAACAGTTGTGCGTAAATCAGATACTAAAACGATTACAATTCCAGTAATGTTGAACCATCGATTTAATGATGAAGGTAAAATTGTAAAATCATTTGAAGCTTGGAATGGGGATAAATTATAATAGTTTTATTCCTATATAATCTATTTTTAAGAAGATATCAAGGGAATTAATCCACCCAACACAGTGTACATTTTTTTAATTTATTTAAAAATAAGATGTTATATAGTTGTTTATCTAATAAAAGATTCTATATTTGCAAAAATATTATAAATTTAATTACACTATTATGAGTAAAGGAACAGTAAAGTTTTTCAATGAATCTAAAGGATTTGGATTTATCACTGAAGAAGGAGTTGAAAAAGATCATTTTGTACACATTTCAGGTTTAGTTGACGAAATTCGCGAAGGCGATACCGTTGAATTCGATCTTCAAGAAGGTAACAAAGGATTAAACGCAGTAAACGTAAAAGTTATCTAATACATATACTTTCAAGTTTTTATTAAAAGCCCATCATTAATGATGGGCTTTTTTTGTATTCAATCCCAATGAAAAAAGAGCTCTCATTTAAACCTCCTAGTTCAGAATAAAAGTGTAGCTTCGCGGCTTCTAAAAAAGAGTCTATGAAGCGTATCAGTCAGTACAAGAAGCTATTTGGTGTTGAAAAAGAAATTGATCTTAAAATACTTAAAAAGAGTTACCGAAATTTAGTGAAAGAATGGCATCCCGATAAATTTCAAGATGGCGATTCTAAGGCCGTAGAGGCCGAATTAAAAAGTCGTGAAATCATCGATGGCTATCATTTTTTAGTCAGCATCGCTCCTGAAACGATTGCCGCTAACTTAGAGGAATATACCGAAACCATTACCAATTCTGGTATTGGAGACTACATTCATAAAGGACTCCTTTTAGAAATCACTTTTTTAGATGGCACTACTTACGAGTATTTTGGAGTGACGAAACAAATTTATATTAAGATGATTAATTCTAATAAATTGAATCGTTTTGCTAAACGTACAATCTATCCAAATTACATTTACAGAAAATCAAAACGCACACTTCAAGAGGCCTAATACATCTGTTGTTTGTTTCGAGCTCTCGAGACGTATCTTTACATTCTTTATCAAAAGGCATTTAGTCTTTGCGTTTGTACGATTCTCGAAATTCGTATCGTTATCTTTGCATAAAACAATGCTATGTCAAAACCATTTTCTGATTTAGGAATTAACCTTCCACTACAACAAGGATTAGCTGATTTGAAAATTTCTGTTCCCACAGACATTCAAAAAAAAGTCATTCCTGTGATCCTCAATCAACTAGATGATGTGGTCGCACTGGCAAAAACGGGTACTGGTAAAACCGCTGCTTTTGGAGTGCCGTTGTTGCAATTAATCGAAACAGAAAACACAGAAATTCAAGTGGTGATACTTGCACCAACAAGAGAGCTAGGACAACAAATCCATGCCAATTTACAGGCGTATGCAGCGCAGATTCCTGATATTTCGATTGCAGCACTCTGCGGCGGAATTCCAATAAAACCACAAATAGAACGCTTACAAACACCCACACAAATTGTGGTGGCAACTCCTGGTCGATTGTTAGATTTAATGGGGCGTGGTGCTATTAACATTAAAAACGTAACCTATTTAGTGCTGGATGAAGCTGATGAGATGGTGACGGCTTTTAAGGACGATTTAGAGAAAATCATAAAAGATATTCCTAAAACAAGACGAACACTTCTATTTACGGCAACCCTTTCTGGAGCGATCAAACAATTGGTTCAAAATTACATGTCAAAACATATCGTAGAGATCGAAGCCGACATGGGCACATTAGGGCATCAAGGGATCGATCATCATTATATGGTTGTGGAACCAATTGAGAAATTAAATATTTTAATGCATTTTTTAAGTAGCAAAGAAGGACAACGCGGTATTATATTTTGTAAAACGAAAGCAGCGGTTAATAAATTAGCCAAAAATTTAGCCATCAATAAATTTTCTTCTGGATCCATACACGGAAGTTTAACCCAAGGTATTCGTGATCGTATCATGGGGCAGTTTAGAGAAGGCCACATTGATATTTTGGTAGCCACCGATTTGGCTGCTCGTGGAATTGATGTAAAAGAAATTTCTTATGTTGTTAATTATCATTTACCCGATACGTTTGAAGCTTATGTACACCGTAGTGGACGAACGGCGAGAGCAGGGGCAAAGGGGCTTTCATTAACCATTCTACAAGAAGATGAAGTTAAAGATATTGCTGATTTTGAAAGCGAATTGGGAATCAAATTTAGCGCATTCAAAAAAGGGGATGCACAAAGTATTGAAGAAAATAACGGATTGTTATGGGCGAAAAAAATATTTAAAACCAAACCCAATCGAACCGTTTCAGATAAATTCAAAGAACAGGTAAGTACCGTATTTCATCACCTGACCAAAGAAGAATTAATAGAAAAAGTATTGGCAAATTATTTGGCACAAACAGGGTCAAATCATTCAAAATAGACGTTTCTAAACAGGATAAAAAGAACTAATTATTATGGCAAATAGCATCAAACAACAACACGATATTTTAACGAAATTAAATATTCATGTCTTAAACCCAATGCAAGAAGAGGCGATTGATGTAATTGATAACACCACCAATACCATTTTGTTATCGCCTACTGGAACGGGTAAAACCTTGGCATTTCTATTGCCAATTATCAAAATATTGGACCCCGATTGCAACGATGTTCAGGCCTTAATTATCGTCCCGTCCCGGGAATTGGCCATTCAAATTGAACAAGTGGTCCGTAGTATGGGATCTGGTTTTAAAGTCAATGCAGTTTATGGTGGCCGTCCCATGTCTAAAGATAAGATTGAAATTAAACACGTCCCTGCTATTTTAATAGGAACTCCAGGGCGTATTGCAGATCATTTTAGCAACGATCGATTTTCTAAAAAAAGCATCAAATCACTCATCTTAGATGAGTTTGATAAATCGCTCGAAGATGGTTTTGAGTTAGAAATGAAAGAAATTATCAACCAGTTGCCACACATCAATAAACGGGTGTTAACCTCGGCAACTCAAAGTGTAGAAGTCCCAAGTTTTGTTCGTCTGGATAAACCCACGACCGTCAACTATCTCAATGAAAAAGTGGTTTCTAAGCTGGAGATTAAAACTGTAGTATCAACGTCTAAAAGCAAACTACCTAGTCTGTTGGAACTCATAGGATATCTCGGAAATCAAAATGGCATTATCTTTTGTAATTTAAGAGATAGTATTGCTATTGTGAGTCGTTTTCTGGATAAAAATAAAATCAACCACAGTTGTTTTTCTGGTGGGATGGAACAAAAAGACCGTGAACGTGCCCTTATAAAATTCAGAAACGGAACCAACCAGATTTTAATTGCGACTGATTTAGCATCTCGTGGGATTGATATTCCAGAGTTAAAATTTATTATTCATTATGAACTCCCGCGAGCTCAGGAAGAATTCATCCACAGAAATGGGCGAGCTGCGCGCGTCGATTCAAAAGGAACGGCTTATGTATTGAAAGGCGAAAGCGATAACTTACCATCCTATGTTAAAGGCTCTAAAGGGATCAACATTTCTAAACAAGCGGTTCGAAAGCCGCAGTTTTGGGAAACGCTGTTTATTTCTGGAGGTCGAAAAGATAAAATCTCGAAAGGTGATATTGCAGGGCTATTTTTTAAACAAGGTAATATTACCAAAGATCAGCTGGGCACCATTGAGTTAAAACAAGATTGCGCGTTTGTAGCAGTGCCTAAGGCGATCGCTAATGACTTAGTAGAGACCTTAAACAATACACGCCTCAAAAAGAAAAAAGTACGAGTGACTGTCTTATAAAGCGGTATCAAACCACCACAAGACAATCCGACTTTTCTTATTGCCTAAATCCATGGATAAGACCTCAAAGTTTGCGGTTGCTTTTGTGAGTTGTTTTTTTATGCTAGAGAGACTCTCTGATTTTGAAACGAGTGTAGAAAACACTTTGACCTGATTTTTAAAAGCGATACTTTCTTTAATCAGTCGTTTGACAAAAAGCGCTTCACCACCATTACACCAAAGTTCATTGGCTTGGCCTTCAAAATTAAGGGCGACTTCTTTTTTATCAAATTCGCGTCCTAAATTATTAAGCTTTCTTTGAGATCCTCTAAACGCCTCTTCTTTTGACGAATGAAAGGGAGGATTACAAACGGTAAAATCAAATTGTTCTTCCGAATGAATTATAGTTTTAAATAGGAAACTCTTGTTTTCTTGATGTCGAATTTCAATTTTATTTTTTAATGATTTTGTATGTTGCATATTAGCCTTCGCTATTTCCACTGATTTGGCATCACATTCTGCCCCTACCATGGTCCAATTAAAATGTTGTAATCCCAAAATACAATAGATCCCATTGGCACCCGTCCCGATGTCCAACCCTCGAAGTTTTGTGTTTTTATCAATATTGAATTTTTCTGAAAGGAACTCCTGTATGTGCAACAAATATTCTAACCGCCCAGGGATCGGAGGAATGAGATAGCCCATTGGCAACTCATAGTTCTCAACTTTGAAGTCGGCCAAAAGCATGGCTTTATTCAATTCATATACCGCGCTTGAATTACTAAAATCAATGGTCTCTTCTCCAGATGGGTTTAGAACAATATGATTTTGAAGTTTGGGATGATGTGTGGCTAATCGTTTTAGATCGTAACGGTCAGTGTAAGGGTTTTGTGCATGCATACCGGCAAAGGTAGATGATTTTGGTACGAACCATAGTAATCTATGTTTTTTTATTTTATTTGTTAAAATTATTGTTTAATAATATTGTAATTTTGTTAAACATATATTATATTTCTTAAAAATGAAAAAATTTCAAACTTCGTTAGTATTCTTATTAACCTTATCCAGCTTATTTATTTCGTGCAATTTTGATAATTCCAAACTGCCATTGAATCAGGAAAAAGAGGAGCATAACCCAGATAAAAAAGCGATTTGGACTCCCGAGCAAGCGGCACGTCATCAACAAATATTAGCTACATTAACTGAAAAATCTGATAATTTCACAAAAAAAAGATATGCTAAATCTGCTCAAAACACAACGTACGCTGATGGTGCACTAACAGGAGATTGGACAAATAGAGGTCCAAGAAATATGCCTGGCGCCTTTAGATTTGCTGAAATGCTAGATGGTACCGATATTATTTACGGCGTGTCACTTAACCATTACGCTGGTGAATATAACTCAAAATCATATATTTTTAAAGGAACGATTTATAACCAAACAACACAAACAGGTGGAGATGATTTTGAATTATTAACAGCCAATTGGCCAAATAGATATCAAAATTTATTTGCATTTACCATCTCTGATAATACGACACGATTGGTCGCTCATATAGAAAATGGTCCGTTATATTATTCAGACGATGAAGGAGAAACTTGGACAAAATCTACCGGCTTGTCAGAAGCAAATACGAGTTCTATTATAAATAGACAAGAAGATCACACCATATATGTTACAGACAATACATCGATTTTCGTTTCCACAGATTTTGGAGTCAGCTTTAATACACTAAAAACTTTTGATACTACTAAAAATTCTTTTTTATATACCCCTAGATATAACAAACATAAATCAGCAGCATCAGTCTATTTAGCAAGAGAAGGTTCTTTTTACAAATTAAATAGTTTAGCGGAATTCGATTTAAAAGGATCCTATCTCACTAGCTCGCACGGCAATAAAGCATTTAGTATCTCAGGAGATGCTCGTCTTTTGTATGCAACTGAGTTTGGTGAGTATTGGGTTTCAACAGATGAAGGTGTCAGTTGGACACAAAAAACGCCAGCTGGAAGTTGGTATGGTAATCCAACAGACAAAATGGATGCTGGTATGTTTCTTGGTGTTCATCCAGAAAACCCATCTATTTCTATTGCAGGCTACGCAAATCCTATAATATCCCTTGATGGATTGAACACAACTGAAGCGAGTGCCAATTGCTGGGGATGTTATCAAAATGGCACAAACTTAGAGGCGCAAGATTATTATAATCGCATTCGATTTAATTATCATCCAGATTTTCAAGCTTCACAATTCTTTTACAATGCTTCAGATGAATTATTTTCAGTTAGATGCTCTGATGGTGGTTTGTTTATTTCTTATAAAGAATGGTCCGATTTTCCTGAATCAGGGATTAGTTTTAACAATTCTGATTATGCAAATGCACATTATATTAATCTAAATGTTATAAACACTATTAACCCTCTCGTATACAGAGAAAATGTTTTTACAGGTAAAAATGATCCGGATCATATTAATTTCAGTACTCAAGATCAGGGAAGTCAAAGTATTATCCCTGGAACTAGCGGAGATCAATTAGACTTTTATCAGAGCATTGGTGGCGATGGTCCCCCACTAGACAGTTATGATGGAGACTATGTTTGGAAATGGGATAGACGAGGAAATAATGTTTATGCGCCTGTTAGAGCCTACAATAGCGACAATAGTTTTAAATCTGTTGGTCAAATAAACAGAGGTTTTAACTCTGCTACTCGAATAGATCTTGTTAATGACACCGAAATGGGATGGGTTCAAACTTATATAGATCATGACCAACCAGATAAAAGAATGTGGCTTCTAAAAAAACGTTTGGATAGAGCTACAGTTGATGGAACTAATTTAACGGCACATACTATTGATAAAGGAACAAATCAAGTCGCTGCACTTGCACAAGCATGGACTAATCCTAATAAACTTTTCATGCTTCAGGATGGAAACGTTTTTATATCAAATGACAGAGGAGATACTTTTGGAGACGCAATATCAACTCCTTTTTCTCAAACTAATGGAGGCTGGGGAAATGGAGACATTGGAAGTGGCGTCGTATTACCAAATAATGATGACTGGATATTATTCTGTGGCCCAAGTAATAATAACATTGGCTCCATTCTTTCAAAAGACGGAGGTACGAGTTGGATAGATATAACAGGTGATTTTCCGTCAGGATCTGACGCCCAAACAGGAGGAATGATTGCGACTCCTGACAACAAATATATTTTTGCAGGTACAGATATAGGTCCTTATGTTTTTGTAGTTGACGATTTAACATGGTATTCAATTGCTGAAGGGATTGGGTTTTTTAATGCTATGGATGTAGATTATATTGAATCCATCTCAACGGTTAGATTTGGATCTTGGGGCTCTGGAATATTAGATTTTACGATCATTGATCCAACTTTAGAAGTGGACAAAACCAAAGACGTTGAGGCCCTTGTTATTTTTCCTAATCCAGCTAAAAACTTTGTTAATTTAAAGTTGAGAGGGTTTGAGAACTCACAAGTTGTGATACAAATGTTTAGTTTAGAAGGTAAAATGGTTTTGAATAAGAATCATAAATTTCAAACAAATTTAAAGAGTGTTACTTTAGATATTTCTAGTATTTCACCAGGAATATATCTAGTGAATATTTTAGATGATACTAAAAAGCAATTTACAACTCAAAGGTTAATTATCAAATAACTATTATTCTAAGAGTTGTTTCATTAGTAACTCATACATAAAAGATTAGTAGTCTTATTCTATTATTAAAAAAGTCTAGGTCAGCATTTGTAATTGCTTTCCTAGGCTTTTTTATGACGTCTAAAAGTTATTAAATTTATTTTATAGAAACGAATGTCGTTGTTCTTCTGTTGAAGACCCGGTGAGTAACTGATTGAATATTTTAATCGTATTAAAATCTTGAGTGATTTGTTCAGAAACGCCTACGCCAGAAACTCCGGTCTCAAGAATGGCTTTGACATCGGTTGTTGTGATGCCTCCAACGCCAATAATAGGGGTTTCTGTTTGTAAAGCTTCTAGGATAGCCGTAAAACCATTTAAGCCTAACACAGTGCTTTGCGTATCTTCAGTAGCACTGAAAGGCGCTAAATAGATATAATCGACTTCTTTTTCGATGAAGGTTTCGCAGTCTTGCAAGGCGTTTGCAGTCGCTCCAATCAATTGCCAAGAAAACAACTCTTTTCTAAGAGTCGTAGGGCAGAGGGTCGTTTCATCCAAATGGATCCCATCTACTTTTAGGTCTTTTGCAATTTTATAATGTGCGCTTATCATTAAACGTGTTTGAAAATGAGCCGTGATCTCTCTTGCTTGTTTCGCTATTTTTAAATATTTTTTTTCTGAACTATCTTGTAAATCTAAAACTACTAATTCTGCACCCGAAGCACAGGCTTTTTGGATATGATCAAGGTGTTCTTTTGGCGAATTTCCTTGAGAGATATAATGTAATTTCGGTATCATTTTGACGTCGTATTTTGTATCGATATAGATCGGCAGTCTAACTAAGAAGCGATTATTTTAGAATATTCCATAAAATAGGATTGAAAGCGCTTGAGTACTGGGTGCATTTTTTCTGAATAAAGTACAAACTGACATTTTTGAATACTTTGAGTGATCGACATGAGTGCTGTATATGCAGAATTTTGAATGAGGAACTCAGCGTCATCAATACTAAATATTTTTAATTTAGAAGTGCCAACGCCATTTAACAAGAACAACTTGTTCATGGTCTTTGGGGTCGTGATAAGAATGTCAACACCTTCATAAATTTCAGATTTCTGAATATCAATATGAAGCTCTTCATAGCCGACATAAACACGTAAGGAATTGTGTTTGGTATAGGACAAAAAGGCCTCATGCAGTTCTAATGCACGCTCTTTATTTTCCACAAGAACAACCGCTCTTGGGGCATTTCCATCTGCCTCACATTTCAATTTTTGCAAAGTCGTTAGTATCAGGGTCGTTGTTTTTCCACTCTCTTTAGGGGCGATACAATACACATTTGATCCGCTTTTGATGACAGGAATACTACGGACCTGAAACGGCGTCGGCGTTATGATTTCTAAAGACGCTAGTTTCTCTCGGATATCAGAATGTAATTTTTTAAAAGGCATAGAAATTAAATAGAGGACTTTTTAGGGTCGTGTATAATGTTTTGGCAAATATACGGTCTGTAAACGGATTAAAAGGAAAAGTAACTTTTTCTATTCAATAATAAGATCACGAAATACAGAACGTAGTGGGTATACGATGCGTTAGATGTGCTATTAAATTACATCTGGGCGATTATTTATGTTTAAAATTAAGAAGTAATAGTCAAACATATTATATCTTTATCTCCTTGTTATAAACAAACAAGATTTAGTTAATTAAGAGATCAAATACACGGATTTAAATCAAAAAAACACGTTTCTGAAAAGTCAACCCCAAAATATTGTTTGGTTAAAACGCGACATTCGATCGCAAGATCATGCCCCCTTATTGAAGGCAGAGCGTGCAGGTATCCCATATCGAATCGTCTATTTATTTGAACCTTCTAGAATCGAATACCCAGATACAAGCCCTCGACATTTACAGTTTGTATATCATTCTATCATCGCCTTAAACAAGACCTTGAAACCTTTTAACAGAAAGGTCGAAGTGTTTTATGGAGAAGCCGTTGACATCTTTAAACATCTTAAAGACTGTTTTGATATCAATACCCTTTTTAGCTATCGAGAAAGTGGTACTCAAGGCTCTTGGGAACGGGACAAAAAAATTAAGAATTACTGTAAAAAACATCAAATTAACTGGCAAGAATTTCAACGGGATGGCATTTTAAGAGGCATTAAAAATAGAGATAATTGGAACCGACAATGGCATGTGAAAATGCATGAATCTGTAATTCAAAACACCTATTCTGTATCGCAAGAAGCCCCCTTAGAACCTTCTTTTTTAATGCCTGAAAAATTAGAAACGCAATTAAAAAAATACCCAAAGCAATACCAACCAGCTGGAGAAAAAAATGCATGGCGGTATTTAAAATCATTTACCAACCAGCGAGGGTTTAACTACCAAAAACACATTTCAAAACCAACCGAAAGCAGGACCGCTTGCAGTCGGCTGTCTCCTTATTTGGCTTGGGGCAATATGAGTATTAAACAAGCTTTTCAGTTTATTGGCACACATCCAAACGGTACTAAAAACAGCAAGGCGTTTTCGGCGATGTTGACCCGACTGCACTGGCATTGTCATTTTATTCAAAAATTTGAAGTGGAGTGTCGCTATGAAACCGATTGTATTAATAACGGCTATGAGCTTTTAGAACACGAAAAAAACGACGAGTCTATAAAAGCTTGGAAAACGGGCACTACAGGGGTTCCATTGATCGATGCGTGCATGCGTGCTGTGGAGAATACGGGATGGATCAATTTTAGAATGCGTGCCATGGTGGTTTCTTTTTTAACACTAAATCTCGATCAAGACTGGAGAGAAGGCACCTACCATTTGGCGCGACAGTTTTTAGATTATGAACCCGGCATACATTATCCGCAGTTTCAGATGCAAGCAGGGACCACAGGAATTAATACAGTTCGTTTATACAACCCAGTGAAAAATTCACAAGAGCATGACCCCGAAGGGATCTTTATCAAAAAATGGATTCCAGAATTGAGGGAGGTGCCAATTGCTCATATTCATGAACCTTGGAACATGACCGCGATGGAACAAACCTTTTGTGGTGTACTTATTGGGGAAGACTACCCACTCCCAATCGTCGACTTACAAGAGAGTGCACGCCTTGCAAGAGACAAAATATGGGGACATAAAAATCATCCTGCTGTACAGAAAGAAAAACAACGCCTCTTACAAACACATGTAAATGCGAGGTGATAACATAAGTGATTATTACTAATGAATAAACAAGATTATAAAATACATATTATTGGTGCAGGAGTTAGTGGTCTTATCGCCGCCATCGTCTTAGAAAATCATGGCTATCATCCAGTGGTTATTGAAGCGTCGGATCGCGTCGGAGGGCGCGTCAAAACCGATATCATTGATGGATATCAATTGGACCATGGTTTTCAAGTACTGCTCACAGCCTACCCAGCGGTTCAGAAGTATCTAGATTACGATGCTTTAGAATTACAAAAAATTTTACCAGGTGCCTCTATTTTTAAAGGGGATGACCAAAAAATAATAGGCGATCCATTAAGAGATATTTCGTTACTGTTTCCCACTCTTTTATCAGGAATAGGGAATTTATCTGATAAAGTTAAAATACTGAAATTAAACCAAAAGTTAAAGAATAAATCAATGTCTGCTATATTTTCTGAAACAGAACAATCGACTCTGGCATATTTAACGGATTTTGGTTTTTCAAAGGACATTATTACAGATTTTTTTACGCCATTTTTCAGTGGAATTTTTATTGAAACCCAATTAGAAACGTCGAGTAGAATGTTTGAATTCGTATATAAAATGTTTGGTGAAGGGCATGCAACCATTCCAAAAGCGGGTATGGAGGCGATTCCAAAGCAATTATTAAAGACTCTAAAGACCACAACTTTTAAGTATCATACGAAAGTTACTGCGCTCAAAGATGGAATTATCACTCTTGGTGATGACACGCAATTAGAAAGTCAGTATACTATCGTTGCCACTGAAGCAAGTGGATTGATTTCTAATTTAAAAAATCAATCGACTGATTGGAAATCTTGCACGACCTTATATTTTGAAACGGAAACAAGAGCTATTGATAAAAAATTAATTGGGCTTATTCCTCAAACGGGAACCTTCATAAATAACATCTTTTACAATAGCAGTCTAAAAAGTGTTTCAAAACCTAAAAAAGAACTGCTGTCTGTGACGGTCATAGAGGATCAGGGCCTTTCTAAAAAAGCCCTTATCGAAGCGGTTACAAGAGAGTTAAAAGCGCTCTGTGGCATTTCATCGACGCAATTCATTAAACTGTACAACATCGCGAGGGCACTGCCAAAATTAGCGAATTTAAAATATGAAATGCTACCCTCTGAAACCCGTTTAACAAGTCGTGTGTTTTTGGCTGGAGACACGCAATTAAATGCCTCTTTGAATGCTGCTATGATTTCTGGTGAACGAGCGGCATTGGGTGTTATAGAGTCTTTGAATAATTATATTGATTAATTTAATGAAACAATTTATTCATTTTTTTTATAAAGTTAAAGGAACTTCTAAACACGACTAGTTTACAACGAGCGGTTTCGAGTTGTATTAGATATACAGCGATTCATCTACACATTAATGCATTTCGTCTGTTCTGTTTAACAAAGACTAAACAGTATAAGTAAATTTATGGTTATTTCAAATAGTAAGTAATTATTAAATGTAATTAAAAATAGATGCTTTGAAAATACTGAACCAAACCAAATTAATTGTTAAAAACCTGAATAACCTAAATACTTTAGAGACTTTTTTAAATTCATCATCTGATGTCATTTGTATTATAGATATTAATGGTCATTTTAAATATGTAAATAACTCATTTATTGAAATGTCAGGATATTTAGAATCGAACCTGTTATTAAAAACATTTTTTGATTTTTTAGATCCAAAAGAAACCGTAGAAGTCCTCAAAAAAATAGCATCGCTCTCAAAAGACAATGAAGAGATATCATTTGATTCTAAATATTTTAATCGGGATAAGCTACACAAAACTATTTCTTGGAAAATGGTCTATATTGAACAAGACGTTACACTTTTAGCTATAGGCAAAGACCATACAGAAGAAAATATACTTGTAAAAGAGATAGAGAATATAAAAATGGCCTTAGATGAATCTGCTATTGTCGCGATCACAAATCAAAAAGGGAAAATTACATACGTTAATGATAAATTTTGTCAAATCTCAAAATTTAGTAGAGAAGAATTGATTGGAAAAGATCATAAGATTATTAATTCAGGGTACCATCCCAAGGAATTTATAAAAAATTTATGGCAAACTATTGCGTCAGGTGAGATATGGAAGGGAGAGGTTAAAAATTCAGCAAAAGACGGTAGTTATTACTGGGTAGATACGACCATTGTTCCGTTTTTTAATGATAAAGGAAAACCGATCCAATACATCGCAATTCGGGCAGATATAACAGAAAAGAAAAAAGTTGAAGCTGATTTAATCGCAGCGAAAAAAATAGCAGAAAACTCAGTAAAAATCAAAGAGGAGTTTTTAAGAAACATGAGCCATGAAATAAGAACACCAATGAATAGTATTATTGGTTTTACTGACCTTTTACTAGAAACCAAACTAAATCCTGATCAGAATGAATTTTTAGGTCGAATTAAAAAATCGAGCAGTACTCTTTTGGTATTAACTAATGACATCCTTGACTCCTCAAAATTAGAATCCGGAAAGCTCATATTTGAAAGTATCGATTTTGATCTTATAGAATTAATTGATCAGGTAATTAAAATGATAGAGGATAAAGCCAAAAAGAAAGGCATTGAATTGTCTCTATTTATTGACAGTAAATGTCCTAGGTATATCAATGGAGATCCTACTAGACTAAATCAAGTCCTTCTTAATCTTATTAATAATTCTGTTAAATTCACAGAAGAGGGAGAAGTAAATATGTATGTTAAACATAAGATAGAAAATGATGATTCGATTAATATTATATTTAAAATTGAGGATACGGGTATTGGAATGAGTGAAAAAGCTCAAAAAATTATATTTGAACGTTTTACGCAAGCAAGAAGCGATACGACCCGTAAATACGGTGGGTCTGGATTAGGACTTGCTATTGTGAAAATGATCGTTGATCAAAGGAAAGGTGAAATACATTTAGATAGCACACTAGGAAAAGGAACCACATTTACAATTACAATTCCCTTTAATAAATGCATACAAGAACAAGTTAGTGGTGATCGTAATTCACTATTAGGACAAGAGGATAATAAACCTAAAGTTTTTAGTCTTAAACACTTGAAAATATTATTAGTTGAAGATAATCTCATGAATCAGGCATTGGCAAAAAGTCGAATGAAATCTTGGAATTGTAATATTGATATTGCTGATAATGGAGTCATCGCATTAGAAAAAATAGAAAATTCGATATATGACTTAATATTAATGGATATTCAAATGCCAGAAATGGATGGTTTTGAAACAACAAAAAGGATACGAAAGCTAAAGCCACCTATTTGTGAAATCCCAATTATTGCGATGACTGCTGATGCGTCTTCTAACGATGAGGAGAAATCACTAAAAACGGGAATGAATGATTATATATCAAAACCATTCAATCCAGAATCACTTTATAATAAAATAATATATCATACAAAACAAAAAGCTGATAATGAAGATGAAAATATAGTTGAAGCTGAAGAAAAAGAGACAGATAATCACGTAGATTTATCATTCTTAAAAAAAGAATCGTTGGGTGATGATGATCTTTTTATATTTCTAATTAACACATTTATAGCCAATTTTGAAAGCTTTTTAATAAATGTCAAAGCAGGAATAAAAAGCAAAGATTTTGAATCTATATATAAAGAATCTCATAAAATCATTTCTAATGTTCGTATGATTGCAAGAGAACCACTACAAAATAAAATTAGTTTAATTCACGATTTGAGCAAAGAAGAAAGAGAACTTTCAAAAATTTTAAACCTACTAATTGAATCTGAAAAAATATTTACTCAAATGTCTGTTTCATTGCACAATACAATAAATGAAATAAAAAATGAAAACTAAAAAAATATTACTTGTTGAGGATGACCAAATGTTACTTTCACTCTTAGAATTTAGGTTAAAAAAGGAAGGCTATCATGTTTTGACAGCAACTAATGGCAAAGATGCAATATCAATCATTAAATCTGACCATCCTGATTTAGTTATTTCAGATATTATGATGCCTTTTGTTAGCGGTTTAGAACTCACTGGGTTTATAAAGAATGAATATGAAAATGAAATCCCCATAGTTCTAATTTCTTCGGCCGGTCAAGAAGAAATGGTTTTAGAAGCATTTAATTTAGGGGCCGATGATTTTATAGCAAAACCGTTTAGCCCAAATGAGTTAATCGTTAGGCTTAAAAAAATGATGTAACAAATTTAATACTCACGAAGAATGAAATACCATTGGTTAATTAATTGGAGAAATGTATTAACCCTGATCTTAATAGCGATTTCAAGCACTCTGTTTGCACAGAAAACGCAAAAGCAATCACATAGCTATAACGATATCAAAAGGCTCGTTTCCATGAAGCAGAAGGGGGAGGCAGTGCTAGTCTGTCAATCAATATTAGAAGACAAACCTAATTATTATGATGTAAGAGTGTATTTAGGACGAATTTATTCATGGGAAAAAAATTATGAAGCAGCTAGAACAGAGTTACAAAAAGTACTCTTAAAAAAGCCAAAGCATAAAGAAGCTCTTGAAGCTATTATTAATGTAGAAGTTTGGTCAGATAAAAATATAGAGGCCCTAGAATACCTTAATACGGCGCTAAATTCGTATCCCGTTAACGAGAAATATCTGTTTCAAAAAGTTAAAGTACTTCATAAATTAGATAGAACAGCTATGGCCTCTCAAACCCTTTTAGAGCTTTTGGAATTAAATCCATCTCACAAGGGTGCTAATGAACTTAACAAAAAGTTGAAAATCGCGCAAAAAATAAATGTTGCATCGGTTACCTACGAATTAAATGTGTTCAACAAAATTTTTTCCGAAAGACACTTGCTCAATGTTACTTTATCTAAAAAAACAAAATATGGAATGATTATAGGGAGAGCCAGCTTAGCAAACCGTTTTGAAAAAAAAGGAATGCAATACGAAATAGATGCCTATCCCCGAATTCGGAGTGGTACTTACGCTTATCTTAATTTTGGGATTTCCTATTCTTCACTTTTTCCGTCCCGCAGATATGGCGTTGAACTGCATCAAAAGCTGCCAAAAAGTTTCGAATTTTCTGTTGGATTACGGTATTTAGAATTCTCGGCTTCTAATCCAAAAATAATAACAGGTTCAATAGGGAAATACTATAAAAATTATTGGTTTTCATTACGTCCTTACATAACACCAAAATCGTATGGAACTTCAACTTCGATCAATTTTATTGTTAGAAACTATTTAAAAAATGCAAATAATTTTATTGCTTTAACAGTCGGAATGGGTGTTTCTCCTGATGAGAGGGGAAGGCTTGTAAATGACGAGAGTTTATATAAACTAAAATCCTATAAAGGAAGTTTTGGGTTTCAAAAAACACTTTCCCCATTAGTTAGAGCGCGTTTTAGAATCGGGTATTTTTTAGAAGAAGTTCAATTTAGTTTAGGAGATTACTCAAGTAGATACAGTTTTTCTGGAGGACTCATCGCTAATTTTTAATTAAATAATTACACGAAATTAAAGAACATAAAGCTTTGAGCAAATGCGGAGTTTTTCAGATTTAGAATGTAAAATAGGAATTAAAATTGTAGAAGTTAAAACCCTAAATGGAACTACAAAAAAAAGACTCGTAAAATGGGAAGTATCCTATTGAATTCTTGAAGTTTTTAAAATAAATACTAATGAAAAAATTAACCATCGTTGTTTGCCTTTGTATTCCACTTTTAGTAGGCATTGTGAGCACCTCTTTATGGTTTTATTCAAAAAAAGAAAACTTTAAAAACCAAGCTGATGTCCACCAAGAACTGCTTTTTAATAAAGTTTCTCTTTTTAATGATGCTGTTGTACATGAGGTGAGAATACAATTTAAGCAATCAGAATATTGGGATTCTTTGGTGCATTATAAAACGCAAGAGAACTTGTTTGAAAAAAAAACATATCTAAAAGGAGATGTCGTAATCGATGGTCAATACAGTTATAATGTAGGCGTTAAAATTAAAGGAGAATCGTCCTATAAACACTACCCATCCAACAAGAAATCATTAAAAATTAATTTTGATAAATTTATTAAAGGGCAAAAATTTCAGGGATATGAAGAAATAAACTTGAACAATAATTTTAAAGACCCAACATTTATGCGAGAAAAGCTTTATCTAGATTTTTTGCATGATGTAGGAGTTCCATCTCAAAAAAATGCGTATGCCAAAGTATATATCAATAATCAATATTGGGGACTTTATCTTATGGTAGAGGAGATCGATAAAAATTTTCTAGAAAGGAACTTTGGAAATAAAAAAGGAGCACTTATAAAAGGGGAGCCCCAGGCTTATTTAGATTGGCATGGTAAAGACAGTCTTAGTTATACTCGAAAATATAAGATTAAAAGTGGTGCAAAGACAAATTCTACTAAACAATTGATACATTTTCTAAACATCATTAATAATTTTGAAGGGTCCGATGAAATGTACGAAACAGCACTGGGAGGCATTTTCAATATTAAAAACTGTTTAAAAGCTTGGGCCGTCAACAACGTCTTAGTTAATGTAGATGCTTATAATATATACTATCCTCATAATTTTTATTTATACTATAATACTAAAACAGCCAAGTTTGAATGGATAAATTATGATGGCAATTACAGTTTTGGTGCATGGTCTCCAAATTTTACTTTGGAACAAATGCTAGCATTAGATATTTATTATGTGAAGGAAGATGATAAAAGGCATCCGTTAGTCACTAAACTATTAAAAGAAAATATAAAGATTAAAGAATCCTATAGAAAGATTATTGAAAATGAAGTGTTAGACTATTTTGTACCTAAAAAATTTAACAAAAAAATTGAATCGTTAAAATTACTTATTAATGAAAGCGTCTATACCGATTCCTTAAAAATGTATACAAATAGAGAATTTGATATAAACATAGAGCAATCCATAGGAGATATTAATGATCCTGGGGCATTTATACCGGGCTTAAAGCCATTTATAAAAAAAAGACGAGCACATATAGAAGAACAATTATTAAATGGCAATTAGGTCACATTAAAAACCAATTTCTATCGCTTATTTCAGGTTGGAATATGTAAATTATATATAATACTATGAATCAACTTATACTAATTGGTCCGACAAGTTTTTTAACGATAATAAGTACAATTATAATTGTATTTATAACCATCTCAATATTAGTTTTTATAGCTGCATTTAGAGTTCGATACAGAAGAGAGAGAAATCAACTGAAAGAAAATGAGTTAGTTCAAAAATTTCAAGCTCTTTTTTCTGATTTTTTGTTTTCCAACGAAGATGAAGAATTAATTAGCATGAAAAAATTTGAATCCTTTACTAAAAATAAATTTGACAAATCTATTCTGCTTAAGACACTCTTTAAAATCCATGAAGATATGACAGGAGATATAGCAGATAAACTTAAAATGCTCTATGTGGAACTTGAGTTGGTGAACGATTCCATAAAAAAAATGAAAAGCTCAAAATGGAATGTCCAAATTACAGGTATTAGAGAGCTTTCGGATATGAAAATAAAAAATGTTACAAATGAAATTGCCTTACTTACTTTACATCCTAATAAAATTTTAAGAAGAGAAGCACAATTAGCTTTGGTGAAAATTGAAGGGTTTAAAGCACTGAACTTTCTGAATACCCTTACTTACCATTTATCAGAGTGGCAACAACTTCTTTTGTTAGAAACAATTCAACATTTTAATGGAAATCAGATGCCACCACTCGAAATACTTCTTAGGTCTGAAAACGATTCAGTGATCTTATTTGTGCTTAAAATTATCAGAGTTTTTAATTTAATTTCCCTGAAAGACAACTTATTACAGCTTCTAAATCATAGAAATGAAAAAATAAAAATTGAAACAATAGTAGTCTTAGGAGATCTCCAAATAAACGATTCATTGACCATCCTCAAAAGAAATTATTTTAAAAGCACCAAAGCAGTAAAACTAAAAATAATAGAATTATTTGGGAAAATAGCCGACACCAAAAATAGTCCTTTTTTAGCGGAACAATTAAAAATTTATGATTACGAAACAAATATTCAAGTATTAAGATCGATTAAAGATATTGGAGGAAAACAAAAACTTGAAGAAATTAAACCAAACCTAACCTCAAAACAACAAATTCTTTTATTACATGTCCTAGAAGAATCTAAATAAATATCTAATATGTTTTTTAAAAACGAACTAATCCTAAATTTTTTAAGCAATGGTATTTTACTATATGGAGCTATTTTAGCACTATCCTATATTATACTGTCCGTGATCTCTGCGATAGAAACAAATCACTACTTAAAAAAAAATAGTTTTGTTAACTACACTAAAATTTTAGCATCCCCATTTGCACCCACAATATCTATAATAGCACCAGCCTATAATGAATCCCTGACTATTATAGAAAATGTGAGATCATTACTTTCCATCCAATATGTAAATTATGAAGTACTTCTAATTAATGATGGAAGTACAGATGATTCTTTAGGTAAATTAATTGAAGCATATGCACTTACAAAAGTGAATTATTCATTTAATAAAAAACTCCCTACCAAAAAAGTTAGAGCTGTCTATCGATCCACAATACCTGCTTTTAAAAGACTCTTAGTTATCGATAAAGAAAATGGAGGCAAAGCAGATGCTTTAAATTTAGGACTCAACATAAGTGACAACAATTTAGTTGCCTGTATCGATGTAGATTGTATCCTTGAACCAGATGCATTATTAAAAATGGTCAAACCATTTCTCGAGAATGAAAATGAAGAAAAGGTAATTGCTGCTGGCGGCGTTATTAGGGTTGCCAATTCATGTGTTATAAAAGACGGAAAACTAGTAGAGGTTAAGTTGCCAAAAAAGTTTTTAGCTAAATCACAAGTATTAGAGTACATGAGGTCTTTTCTTTTAGGGAGAATGGCATGGAGCAAATTAAATGGATTATTACTTGTTTCAGGAGCTTTGGGACTCTTTGATAGAAAAACAATGATTGCTGCTGGAGGCTATAATAAAATTGTAGGGGAAGACTTAGAACTGGTGACAAGAATTAGAAAGTACATGGATGAAAAAGGAGAAAAGTATAAAGTAGTTTATATTCCAGACCCTCTTTGTTGGACAGAAGTCCCAGAAAATTATAAAATTTTAGGAAACCAGCGAAACAGATGGACGCGAGGTTTGATAGAGACCTTAATAATTCACAAAAATATATTTTTTAATTCGTCCTATGGAATTTTAGGAGTCATCAGCTATCCGTATTGGTTTTTTTATGAATGGCTAGCCCCTATAGTAGAGTTTATAGCAATCGTTTATTTTATTTTTTTAATTGTTTTTAACTTAGTAAACTGGGACTATTTTATATTATTAACAACAGCTGTGTATGCATTTGCTGTCATGTTTTCTGCATTATCAATTCTTAGTGAAGAACTTACTTATCACCAATATTCAAAAAAAGGAGTTCTATTTAAACTTATCATTATTGTTTTACTTGAGCCTCTAGTTTTTCATCCTTATGTTATGTGGTCTTCCGTAAAAGGCAATTTTAATTTTGTCTTCAATAGGAAGAAAAAAGATTGGGGAGAAATGACACGAACAGGATTTAAAGGGGAGGTAATTCCTTAAGTTGAGGCCTAATTTGCTAGAATTTCTAAATGAAAAAAAAATACACGTCTAAACGCTCCACATCTCATCATACATAAACCAAATAGGTATCAAGTATCGATTGAATAACTTCTTTAAATACTACAAAACCCTTGAGTATTAAATCATTCCTCTGAATTATTTAATGTCATATCATGGTCATACTGACAACACATTGGTAAATTAATATATGCATTCAGATCGCTCGCAACCTTGTCGGTGTCATAGCCGGACGCTGCAATGGCATTATGAATTTCCATCTCATTGGTCTTAGTTGCATCAAAAGCAACGTCGATTTTCTTTTTGTCTACATCCCAGGTTGCGTTCGCGACCCCTTCAACTTTGTTCGCCGCTTTTTCAATGGTTTTTTTACACATCCCACAGTTTCCTATGACTCCAAAACTAAGGTTTGTCATTTGTGATTGATTTGAAATAGTTACAACTTTTGTAGCAGTTGTTTCTTTTTTAATAGCCTTTTTACAGCTTAATAATCCGATTGCTGCAATCACAGTCAAACTTAAAATTACTTTTCTCATGGTGTCTAAATTTAATTATTATTAATTGTTTTCAATTTATTCTATGACTTGTTTTACTTCGCCACATTTCAGCATCGCTTGTCCAAAATAAGGGTTCACTACTTTTTCTTTTTTACTCAGCCAATACGCTCCCTTATTGTTATCCGCCATAGGGCAAAATTGTTGGTATATTTTTTCATTTACCCCAAAACGTTCAATCGCACTTGTTAAGTAGGAGGAAAGCGGTTTGAACTGACTTCTTTGCACTGCAATGTCTCTTGAATTTGAAATAGAAATAGCAGCATTTTTAATTTCTTTACCCAAAGACATCCAATTTGTGAGTGCATTTTCGTTTTTTAATAGATTCGTATCAACCTCCGTTAAATCAGCGAGTACCATTTTGGCGTTTTTCATAACTGCCTCCGAATCATCGTTGACTAAATCATCTTTTAAAAGAATATAGCTATCAAACACTTTTTTTAATTGATTTTGAAACGTTTTTGATGCTTTAATTCGTTCATTAATAGGAGTAGGGCTGTCCATGTCAGTCATGGTCTCCATCATTCCCATATGTCCTTCGTGACCTGTCATTGTTTTTCCACCCGCTTTGTTCATCATCGACTTTTTGCCTTGTAATTGTGCCGCAGCATCAACAGTGAAAGCACCGTTTGTCACGATTTCATCTCCGGAGTTTAGACCCTCAACAACCTCATAATAATCGCCTAATTTAGTTCCTAATACAATTTCTTTCATTTCAAAAATGGGCTCGGTGCTATTTGGTTTTAAATACACCACCGATCGAACGCCTGTCCACAACACAGCAGACGCTGGGATTTTCAACATTGTTTTAATTGCGGAAGCTTGTGTTCTTTTGATGATGCCTTCAACGAACATTCCCGGTTTAAACACATGGTTTTTGTTGTTTAAAACGGCTCTTAATTTTACGGTTCTTGTGTTTGCATTTAAAACAGGATCTATAAAATCAACCTTCGCTTTGAACGTTTTATTTGGATTCGAATTCGTCGTTATTGAGATTTCTTGTCCTTTTTCAAATAGATCAATTTGATTTTCATATACATCAAAATTTGCCCAAACCGTATTGAGGTTGGCTATTTTTAATAAGGCTTGACCTTGTTTGATATAATCGCCTTGTGCTACTAATTTTTCAGAAACCGTTCCAGAGAATGTCGCATAAATTGGCACGTTGTCTTTGACTTTTTTAGTGGTCTCAATTTGATTGATTTGAGCGTCAGAAAGTTTCCATAGTTTTAGTTTATTTCGCACTGCGTTATACAATGCTGGCTGGGATTCTTTTAAAGACACTGCCGTGATTAATTCTTGCTGAGCCGCATACAATTCTGGAGAATACACCGTTGCCAACAATTGACCTTTTCGTATTTTTTCACCCGTAAAATTGACATTCAGTTTTTCTATCCTCCCAGAGAAATAACTCACTTGAACGGCATTGGCTTCTTCATTTTCAACAATGGTTCCTGATAACTTCACTCCACTGTTTTTCATAACACCCTCACCAAGCACAGACGTTTGGATGTTGGCCAATGCCATGGCGTTTTCGGTCAGTTTAAACTGATCTGCGGCTAAACCCATTGCAGTTGTTTCGGCAGGAATTAAATCCATTCCGCAAATAGGGCAATCGCCTGCTTCAGGAAGTATGATTTGTGGATGCATCGAGCAGGTCCACATTTGATCTGTTTCAGTCATTTCAGCGTGATTGTGTGCTGTTTCTTCGTTGGAGAAATTTGCAGAAAGAACCCATCCTAATAACAATCCAACAGCTAATATTCCGATGTAAATTATATATTTTTTCATGTCTTTAATTTGTTAAATAATTAATAACCGCAGTTTGTACGTAATACATTTTTATAGATTCCACCTGATTCATTTGAAACTTTAATTGCAATTCTTGAATGTCAAGCACATCGTTAAAATCGATTGTTCCTGTTTCATAGCTTTTGATTAAAATGTCTTCAGCATACTTGGCTTGCTTTAGGTTTTTTACTTGCGTATCATAGCTTATTCGTGCACTATTACGTTGTTTTAAAGCGTTATCCAAAAGGGTTTCTAAGGCATTTAAGCGTTCTTGTTTTTTGAATGTAATTTCTTGTTTTTGAAGCTTATTTTGTTTCGTCCTAGACTTGTATTTAGAATTAAAAATTGGAATCGAAAGGGACACCATCGGCATCAAAACATCTTTTCCATTATCGCTAAAATTCACATCGGGCCTTTTTTCAACATTGACATAATCCAACCCAAACCCAAACATTGGACTGCTTTTCTTTTGGTTTAATAATTCTGATTTTTCAACGGATTCGTAAAGTTTATCATACTTTAATAACTCAGGATGTAGGGTCAATTTATCGGCATGCATATCAATAGTATGTTCTGGGATTTTTAAATAATTAATTACTTTGACTGCGATGTCTTTGTCCCGATTGAGGTGTTTATTGAAGTTGGTTTGTTCCGCCAAAAAGTCGTGTTCTAAAACCTGATTGAGTTGCTTCAATTCATTTTTTCGCATTTGCAATCGCAACACATCTACCACCGAAGCTTTTCCAACTTCCACAGAAGTTAATGCTAGGGTTTCATAGGTTTTAAGTAATGACATATTTTCGACTAAAATCGTTTGTTTCGCTTTCAACGCATAGAGCTTATAATAAGACTGCGAAATAGATGCAACCAATTTTCTTTTAGCAATGGCTACATCTACATACACGGCATCTGCCAAAGACGTTGCATAGTTTTCTCTGGCGGTAATGGTTCCAAACGAAGGCAGCATTTGCTTGGCAGATACTTTGAAGCGTTGCGCTCCCGTTCGAGTTTCAGGTTCACTCACAAAATAACCCACTCCAATTTGAGTATTCGGTAAGGTGTTTGCCTCGTTCACTTTTTCAGAAACAATGCTATATTGCAATTCGAATTTTTGAATTCCTGGATTGTTATTCAATGCTACATCAATAAGTGTTTCTAACTCTTGACTTTGCGTTGAAAGAACAAAGAACAAAGAACAAAGAACAAAGACTGTTTTTATATTAATTTTTTTATATTTCATTTTAGACTTCTTTTAAGTTGAAATTCTTGTTTCCAGCTGTACAATACTGGAACCACAAACAAAGTGATTAAAGCGATTAACATGCCTCCAAAACTCGGAATCGCCATCGGAATCATAATATCACTTCCGCGACCGGTGGATGTTAAAATCGGCAACAATGCCAAAATCGTAGTTGCCGTGGTCATTAGGCAAGGTCTGATTCGTTTTTCTCCTGCTTCGACAATAGCGGCTCTAATTTCCTTTTTGTTTTCAGGGGTATTTCGTTCAAAGGTTTGTTTTAAATAGGTCGCCATGACCACACCATCGTCGGTGGCAATTCCGAAAAGTGCAATAAATCCAACCCAAACCGCCACACTCAGATTGATGGGATGCATCTGGAATAAATCGCGAAGATTTTCACCAAACACATCAACATTTAAAAACCAATCTTGACCATAGAGCCAAATCATAATAAAACCACCTGCAAATGCCACCGCAATACCCGTAAAAACCATGAGTGAAGTCGCTACAGAGCGAAACTGAAAGTATAGAATTAAAAAGATAATGAGCAACGCAAGCGGTACCACCACCGATAGGGTTTTTTCTGCACGCAATTGATTTTCATACGTTCCTGTAAATTGGTAATTAATCCCTTTTGGAATGATGAGCGCTCCTGAATCTATTTTGGATTGAATCAATGCTTGTGCATTTTCAACGACGCTTACTTCGGCAAAACCATCCAACTTATCAAACAAAACATAACCAACTAAAAAGGTGTCTTCACTTTTGATGACTTGTGGCCCTTGTTCGTAACGAATGCTTGCCAATTCGCTTAAAGGCACTGGACTTCCTTTTTCCACAGGAATGTATATCTGCTTCAAATCATTGGGGTTTGCGCGTAATTCTCTTGGGTAACGCACCCGAATGCCATAGCGTTCTCGACCTTCAATGGTTTGCGTGATTCCCATCCCACCTACAGCTACTTTAAGCACATTCTGAACCGCTTGAATGCTAATGCCATAGCGAGCAATTTTTTCTCTATCAATATCGATAAGTAGGTAGGGTTTCCCGACAATTCGGTCGGCATAGACTGCCTGCTGTTTCACGCCTTCGGCTTGTTTTAATAGGGTTTCTAATTGCAATCCAAAGGCTTCGATTTCTTTTAAGTCCTGTCCTTTTACCTTGATGCCCATTGGCGCACGCATCCCAGTTTGAAGCATGACCAATCGGGTTTCAATCGGCTGAAGTTTTGGAGCAGATGTGACGCCTGGTAATTTGGTAACACGTACGATTTCATTCCAAATATCATCGGGGGTTTTAATTTCTGGACGCCAATTACGGTAAAACTCTCCGTCATCATCTTTTATTAATTGAGACCTTTCTACTGTGCTTAATGTGACATTTTCTGAATTGTTGGGATTTGCAGAAAAACGCCCATCTTTCAATTCAAACAAACCAGCAGTGTTCACTTTATAACGCTGGCGATTGCCGTTTTCATTCAGCATGAATTCTGATTTGTATTGAATGATATTCTCATACATTGACAAAGGCGCTGGATCTAAAGCTGATTCGGTGCGACCTGATTTTCCAACCACCGTTTTAATTTCTGGAATGCTGGCAACTGCCATGTCCAATTGCTGTAAAACCCGTTTGTTTTCTTCCACGCCCGAGTGCGGCATTGAGGTTGGCATCAACAGAAAAGAACCTTCATTTAAGGAGGGCATAAATTCTTTTCCTGTATTTTTCATGATGTTAAATCCTGCGATGACAATCAAGGTTGGAACGGATAAAAACAAGACCTTGTTTTCTAAACACCAGCCTAAAATTCGGGTATAATATCTTTTAAATACCGTAAATACAGCCAACAATCCAAAACTGATAATACTTACAAAAATCAGATTCCAAAAGAGGCTTTGATCCACGCCTAAAGGGCGCCAATAGGTTGCCAATAGGAATGTGATTGCGAGGGCAGAAATACCGACATTCATGACATTTGGGGTCAAAGAAAATTGAAAATTATATAGAGAGAAATGAATGTCTTTTGCTTTAAGGAATGATGTCAATCCAAAAGCGATCAAAATTAACCCCAACCAATATCCATAAATAATGGCGGTTATTCCCAGTAAAATTAATACGAAATTAATGACACGGCTCGTACCGTTTTTAATACTTTTCTTTCTAAATAAATATGCGGCAAATGGCGGAATTAAAAACAAAGCCACGATAATAGAAGCGGTCAGGGCAAAGGTTTTTGTAAAGGCTAAGGGTCTGAATAGTTTTCCTTCCGCACCCATCATGGTAAATACCGGAATGAAACTAATGATCGTTGTCATGACCGCCGTCACAATAGCACCAGACACTTCTGTGGTCGCATTATATACCACTTGATCTATGCTTAATTTTTTACTTTTTACTTCCAACTTTTCACGCTCATCCAAATGCCGAATGATATTTTCTGTGAGAATCACTCCCACATCCACCATGGTGCCAATTGCGATCGCGATTCCCGAAAGGGCTACAATGTTCGCATCTACGCCAAAGAGTTTCATGGCGATGAATACTATTAATATGGCCACTGGCAATAAACCAGAAATTAGGACCGAAACACGCAGATTAAAAACCATCATAATGATGACCAAAATGGTAATTAAGATTTCTAATAATAAGGCATCATTCAGAGTGCCTAAGGTTTCTTGAATTAATTCGGTTCGGTCATAAAAAGGAACAATCGTTACTTGTGAGGTTCTCCCATCGGCTAAGACTTTGGAGGGCAATCCAGTGCTTAACTCGTTTATTTTTTCTTTTACGTTATTGATTACTTCCATCGGATTGGCTCCATAGCGTGCCACGACAACCGCCCCAACCACTTCGGCACCTTCTTTGTCCAAAATCCCGCGTCGTGCGGCTGGACCTAGGGAAACGTTGGCAATGTCTTTAATTTTTATAGCCGTAAAATCTTCTGAAGTCACGACTGCATTTTCGATATCTTCAATAGATTTCACATAGCCCAATCCACGCACTAAATATTCAACTTTATTAATTTCTAGGGTCTGAGCCCCGATGTCTGCATTACTTTCTTTAATCGCTTTAACCACATGATGCAACCCGATTTTATATTGCCGCATCAATTCTGGATTAACATCGACTTGATATTCTTGAACATAGCCTCCAATCGAAGCCACTTCAGAAACCCCACTTGCAGAGGATAGCGCATATTTTACATAGTAGTCTTGAATGCTTCGGAGTTCCTGTAAATCCCATCCACCTGTGACGTTTCCGTTTTCGTCGCGACCTTCGAGGGTATACCAAAAAATTTGACCTAAGCCAGTAGCATCAGGTCCCAAAGCTGGATTCACGTCCTTCGGAAGCAATCCACTTGGCAATGCGTTGAGTTTTTCGAGGATGCGACTGCGACTCCAATAAAACTCAATGTCTTCTTCAAAAATGACATAGATGCTAGAAAAGCCAAACATGGAAGAACTACGAATGGTTTTTACGCCTGGAATTCCCAGTAGGGAAGTGGTTAGGGGATAGGTAATCTGATCCTCAATGTCCTGAGGCGAACGGCCGTCCCATTTGGTGAAAACTATTTGTTGATTTTCGCCAATGTCTGGAATGGCATCCACAGCCACGGGATTTCTCGGTAAAAACTCTAGATTCCAATTAAAAGGCGAATGAACAGTTCCCCATCCTATAAAAAGGAGCAACATTAAAACGGCTACGAGTTTGTTTTCTATTAAAAATTTAATGCTTTTATTGAGCATGGATTTATTTTTTTAAACAATGAGACATTAGTAGTTTTAAAACTACTGCGTACAAGGAATCATCCTAAAGAATGTTCTTAGGACAATCGTCTAATCATGTTTAAAAATCAAATTAAATACGTCTCATCTAGCTTAAAGAGTTGCCTGATGACCAAAGGAGGGGTGTAATCTGTGTAAGAATTTATGTCTTTTTTTGCAATTTCAAAAAGGGTAATATAAGTGCAAACGAAAGAAGTGACAAGTTTTTGTTGCTCAAGAGAAAGCGAATCAAAAGACTGTTGTAATTCATTTTGACCGTCAACTACAAGTTGTTTATCATTACAGCAGTTTTTTTTATTAACGTTGCATCTGTCGGTTGAAGGTTTTTGCATTTCCATTCCGCAACCTTTTGCTTTATGAAAAATGGCAGTTTCTACTAAAGTATCGCCGCAATAATGCATATTCACTGAAAACGACATCGTAGAAAATAACACTACAAAAGCCATTGTAAAAGACACTATTTTATGGAATATTTGCTTCATATCTAGTTGCAAATTTAGATAAAAATCAGTATATTTAATTATAATTTTGTGTTAATTTAAAAATCACAGATTAATGTAAGCTTCCCCTAAAACCGCACTGTTTAAAAGTATAAAAAACATAGTAGCTTTAAACAGAAAAAATGAAAAAAAATTACATATTTCTAACCCTATTGCTAACATTATTCGCTTTACCGAAAACAGCATCAGCTCAAATAGATTACTACGGTCCAGAATCATTTGGTGATATTTTAGAAAATAGTTTTACCCAATCCTGGACGCCAACTTCGATTTCATCTATTGAAAACAAAAAGTATATTGTAATTTTAGATGAAGCAACAAAGTCAAATGTGATTGCTTTAAACGCTACAGATATTGAAACTATTGAAGTTGTGCCGTTAACAAACATTACAGAAGGTACTTATGGTTCTATGATGCGAAGTATTTTTCAAATTTTGGATGAAAATACGCATTTCGAAAATGATCCTGGAGGAGGAAGTGGAACTTATGAATCTTTGAATGGCTTTTATACAGTAAAACCTATAATGCATAGTTACTTCAGTCTAAATTCAACGTCGAGTTCTGGAGTTAATTCTACAGATGATGGAACCTATTATATGTCATTGTATTATTTTGAATTTTAGTAAATATATAAAAATCGTTGCTCTATTTTTTTAACTACCGCAATTTATTTTCGACCTCATAAAATTTTGGTAAAACAATAGCTAAGTGGAGCGTACATATTTTAGGCTATCCAAATGCAATGATCCTGTGGATGATTGTATTTGGATACAACTCTTTACTAAAATCTCGTTCCAAAACGTATTTATCTAAAAATATACACTGTACATTTTCATAACGCCAAATAGTCTAAAATATAGCGAACGAGCCGTAATTGTTTCCAAAACTTTGTGCAATCTTTAAAAGATTTTAGAGTTTCAATTTGTATTTTACATAATAAATTAAATTTATAGACAATATATTGTCTATTTGGTATGTTTTTTGTATCTTTAGATAATATATTATCTATTATGACAAAGTATAGCGTAAATAAAGTGCCTTCTGATATTCTTATATTAATTGCTCAAAATGTTGTTGCATTAAGAAAAGAACAGGCTTGGACACAGCAAGATTTGTCTGAGAAATCTGACGTTTCTTATGGAAGCATAAAAAGGTTTGAAAGAACGGGTCAGATATCTTTTGAATCTCTTCTTAAAATTGTCGAATCTTTAAGAAGGCTTTCTGAATTTGAAAAGGTCCTGCTTCCGCCTAAAGAAAACCAGAGAATTAAGGAACTGTTTAAAATTTATTAATTAAGGTGAAGAAATCAATTGTCAAAATAAAAAATGAAAAAAGAAAATTTATTGATGTTTCTATTCAGTTTTCAAATGATGAAATTGCAGTAGGAAAACTCATATTGGATAATAGATTAGTTCATTTTAAATATAATGATGAATTTTTAGCTCTAGGATTAAATCTATCTCCAATAAAACTTCAATTCGATAATAGCATTCAAATAGCCAATCCAGATCCTTTTCATGGAATATTTGGAGTGTTTGATGATTCCCTACCTGATGGTTGGGGTATGCTCTTATTGAATCGTGCTCTTGAGAAGCAAGGATTATCATTGAACGATATTAATATTCTTGATCAACTTGCGTATATAGGTGACTCTGGAAAAGGTGCACTTATATATAATCCAGCAATTAAGAATGAGGAAAACTTTAGTGATAAAATTGATTTAGATCGATTGAAGACAGTAATAGATAAAGTATATAAAGGCACAAGTACAGAAGTAATCGAAGAACTAATGCATTTGGGTGGTTCATCTGGTGGAGCGCGACCTAAAGCAAACGTTGGTTATAATTCGAAGATTGATGAATTAATACATGGTTATAATACTCTTCCTGAAGGATTCGAACATTGGATTATCAAGTTTCCAAGTTCTGAAGATCCAATTGACATAGCTAACATTGAATATGCTTATTATAAAATGGCTTTAGCAGCAAATATTGAAATGAGCGAATGCAAATTACTTAAAAGTGCCAGTGGTCAACAAATTTTTGGCACCAAGCGTTTTGATAGAATTGGTAACAATAGAATTCATATGCACTCTATGGCTGGTTTAACTAATGATAATTTTCGAAGAAGTAGTATAGACTATGGACACATTATTGATACAGCTTATAGATTAGAACAATCTGCTACAGCTCGTAGAAAAGTGCTACGCCTAGCGGCTTTTAATATTTACAGCCACAATAGAGATGATCACTCCAAAAATTTCTCATGGTTAATGGATGACTCAGGTATGTGGTCTTTAGCACCAGCTTATGATTTAACATACTCATCTACCTCAATTGATGAACACAGTACTAGAGTAGCTGGAGTAGGAGCTAATCCAGGTAGAGCCAATATCATGACTTTAGCCGAAGAATTTAGTATTAGTAAGCCATCTGAGTTAATTGAAGAAGTCCAAGAATCTCTATCTCATTGGCCAGTTATAGCAAAAGAATGCGGAGTGAGTAAAGAATCGATTAATAGAATACAAAAAAAATTTGAGCAACTAAGAGACTAATTTCTATTTTACATAATATAGATAGTTACAATTAAAAAAGATTAAATAGTAACGAGAATAGAATAAGTGCTTAGAATTTTATTCTTCTTAAAATTTAAGCTCTTGTGGCAATCCACGAGAATCGCGTAGAAAAAAATAAGACGTACAAATACTCAAATACGAGAATTTTGATAACATCTAAAAGGTTAGCTTTTATTTTGGCGTTGGCAAGCGTTGGATAATTGTGTGTAAAATAAATTGCCAGAGCAATTTGATTTTATAAAACAATCGAGCGCTTGGTAGCGGCAATTTTACATAATGACAAATTATAGCTATCAAATGGATAAACCTTTCTTACTAACTAAACAATACATTTGTACTATAATTTATATTATGTAAAATAGAATATTTCAACTTCCAATGCCCTCTATTCAGTTTAGTTCACTAATTTTGTAGCATACAAATAAAGCCAATGAAAACTCTTACCATATTCCGTGTCATCGCCTTTTTAGAAGGCTTGTCGTATATTCTATTACTATTTGTTGGCGTGCCTTTAAAGTATCTTAATGGCGACGTGACACTTGTTAAAATGCTCGGCATGCCGCATGGGTTTCTATTTATGGCGTATATCGCATTTGTGATCGTATTACGATTCGATCATAAATGGTTTAAAAAACATTTTATTTTAATTGCCTTAGCGTCTATCATTCCTTTTGGAACGTTTATCGTCGAATACAAACTCAGAAAAACAGCCTAAACAATGGAACATATTATCGATTTGATCGTTCAGTTATTAACTTCATGGGGGCTATCCGAAAACATCGCTTCATTTCTAAGTATTTCTGGTTTGTTTATACTTCTAACAATCCTTATTTATATTGTTGATGTTGTTTTAAAGAAAATTATTCGGGCAACGTTTACAAAGATTGCAAATAAATCTAAAACGGATTTTGATGATATCATGCTCGAAAATAGAGTTCCTGGTAGCATTGCTCAAATAGTCCCTTATATCCTAACCTATAATCTCATTCCTAGTTTATTTAATGGGTTCGAGAATGGGAAAGAATTTTGTGAGAAAACCATTTTATTAGTTGGAATAGGCCTTACAATTTGGGGCGTAAGAAATGTCCTCAACTCTTTAAAAATATATTTCAAAACCCTTAGTTTCCTTAAAGATAAACCTGTAGATAGTTATATTCAGGTCTTTATGATTTTTGTATGGATGACCGGAATTTTTGGAACTGTCGCTATAATCACCGGAATTTCATTTTTTAAATTTATTGCGGGATTAGGAACCGTTTCGGCCATTATTATTTTGGTGTTTAGAGATACTATTCTTGGGTTTGTGGCCAGTATACAGGTGTCTATTAATGACATGGTTCGTATTGGAGACTGGATTACCTTAGAGAAATTTGGTGCCGATGGCGATGTCATTGAAATTAATTTAGCAACGGTAAAAGTTCAAAATTTTGACAACACCATCACCACCATCCCCACCTATGCCCTGATCTCCGACTCCTTTAAAAACTGGCGCGGAATGGACGAATCGAACGGAAGACGTATTAAGCGTTCTTTGAACATTCGGATGGAGAGTGTTAAAAACTTGAGTCAGGATGATATTCTAAAAATGTCTAAAATTCAACTTATATCCGATTATATTTTACAACGCTCTCAGGACATCAATACCTATAACGAAAATCATACGATTGATAAATCGCTACTAATTAATGGACGAAATCTAACCAATATTGGCGTTTTTAGAAAATACATGGAAACATTTATTGAACAACATTCGGCGATCAATAAAGACATGATGATTATGGTGCGACAGTTACAACCTACAGCGCAAGGGCTACCCATTGAAATTTATGCCTTTAGTAGTGATAAACGTTGGAAAAACTATGAATTTATTATTGCAGACATTTTTGATCATATGATAGCATCTGTAAATGATTTTGATCTAAAAATTGCGGAATCGCCTCTTTTTCCAGCCTCTAAAAAATAAGCCATGAGTTTAAGAGATTCGAGTTTAAAATCCCTTCGACCTGACGTCATAACAGGAACGGTTAAAACGGAAATGTCATCCGAAGAATATTTTCAAAATTCCATTTTACGACCGATTATAAAGTTTCAAAATGATCTGTTAATCGCCGTATTTTTGAATTATTGTAAAACCTACAAAAACGTGTTTTTTGATTTGTCGGTTGAGAAAAAAATCATGTATATCGATACTGCGATTGTAAAAAATACCGCTTTTAGAAACAGCCTAAAAGACCTCATTATTGGTCTGTTTTCGGTCGAAGAATATTCCCAGTACATTGAAAATGCATCCGCCTTAAATAAACGAATGACCGGCATTATTAAAGAACGTTTAATTAGCCATGTTCAGGTACTCTCAGAAGCCCGCCCTACAACGTAGATTCGCCATTCAAATTGGTGGTTAATACCGAGCTCATATAATCAAAATAAGGTCTGATCACTTTAAAACTCTCAACGATTTGATGTTCAAAGTCTTTGGATAATACGGCTTTATCAGAATATTTTCGCACAAAAATAAACTGTTTTTTACGAATCAAATCAATGTTTGGATCTTGCTTGTCAAACCCTCTTGGAGCCGATTTTAATTCATCCCCTTGAACCGTCCCCCAAACCGCTTTAAATGCAGGTGTATCTATCAACGCTCGGATATCTTCCGAATCCGTTTCAAACTCTTTACGGATTCTCAAAAGGTCTTCTTTACTAGGATCCCAAAAACCAGTGGCAATAAAACTTTCGTTTTCGGGGGCAAGATGTAAGTAATAACCCCCTCTTAATTCTGGTTTCGTCCGATGAAAGCTCCCCCCAAAATGGGTTTTGTAAGGTAATTTATTCTTTGAAAAACGAACATCTCTATAAATTCGAAATACTTTAAATGTATCAATCGAATCAAACTGATTTAGTTGCTCAGATAACTGACTATAAAATTGTTTCACGTCCAATTCAATTTCCTTAAAACTCGCTTTATGGTCATGAAACCAATCGCGGTTATTGTTTTTTTGCAATTTTTTTAGAAAACTAAATACATCTTTGGAGATCATAACTTATGGTTTTTTAAATTCTATTTTATGTAAAATCAAGCCCGATGCTGGTGCAATATAATCCATGACAAACTCACTTTCAGATTTCAAACTGTCTTTAATATACTCCAAATCGATTTCGCCCCGTCCTAATTTGATCAAAGCCCCCATCATCAATCGAATTTGATGCCGTCCAAACCCTTTTCCAATCACTTTTAAAACATAACTTTTTTTAGGAAAAAAACTGGCCGTGTACAGTGTGTTCTCAATCAGCTCACAACCGATCAATTCTCGATCATAAACGCCTTCATTCGTAGGTTTATAACAATAGGTTTTATAATTGTTTTTACCTTCAAACAACAGTGCCCCTTCTTTCATTAAATCGATATCCAACGGCTCTAAAATAGTGGTCAGTATCGGTGCTGCAAACGGATGAAACTTTTCGCCCTGTGCAAATACATAATGGTATTCTTTTAATTTTGAATCCTGAATGATATTAAATTTCGCATCCACTTCTTCAATGCTCAACGCTCTAATATCTTGTGGAAGGTTTTGATTAAACGTTCCCATAAATTCGACTAAATCCTGTAAGGGTTGTCCATCTAAAAACAATTCAAAAGCAGCCTCACTCGCAGAGACCATGGCATCCGTTCGCCCCGCTCCGAGTGTTTTAAAAGAGTGTTCTCCCAGTATAAATTTTAGGGTGCGATCAATCATCAGATGCACAGTTTTGGTGTTGGGTTGTTTTTGCCAACCATGAAACCGGTAGCCTAAAAACTGAACTTTGACTAAATAAAAATAGCGTTTTTGCAACATGACTACAAGGTCGGTATTTTAAAAAGAGTTACAAAATTAATGTCTCGATTTCAAAACCTCAATAACCGAATCGAGCTTAAAGCCTTTTGCTTGCAATAAAATTAAGTAATGAAATAATAAATCGGCACTTTCATTTAAAAACAAATCATCGTTTGCATCTTTCGCTTCAATCACCACTTCAACGGCCTCCTCGCCTACTTTTTGAGCAATTTTATTGATGCCTTTTTCAAATAATTCGGACACATAAGACGTTTCAGCGGAAGCATTTTCTCTTCGATCGGAAATAATGGATTCTAATTCTGATAAAAACCCATACGATTCGGCGTTAGTCGCCCCCCAACAGCTATCCGTTCCTTTATGGCAGGTTGGGCCTTCTGGAGTTGCCTGAATGAGTAAGGTGTCGTTATCACAATCATTCTTCAAACTGTTTAAGGTTAAAAAATGACCACTCTCCTCCCCTTTTGTCCAAAGGCGCTGCTTGCTTCGACTAAAGAAAGTTACCTTATTAGTTTCCAGAGTTTTGGAAACCGCTTCGGCATTCATATACCCGAGCATTAAAACGGTTTTGGTTGTCGAATCTTGAATAATTGCTGGGATTAATCCGGCACTGTTATACTTGATGTCCATTAGAGTCGTATGTTTATTTGTTTTGATTGTAATTCTTGTTTTAAATCTTTTATTTCAATTTCACCAAAGTGAAATACACTAGCTGCCAAAGCGGCATCTGCTTTGCCGTCTTTAAATACATCCACAAAATGCGCCATAGTTCCAGCACCCCCAGAAGCAATAATTGGAATGTTTACGGTTTCTGAAAGTTGTGCAAGTGCCTCATTTGCAAACCCTGTTTTGACGCCATCGTTGTTCATGGAAGTGAAAAGTAGTTCACCTGCACCTCGAGTTTCCATCTCTTTGGCCCATTCAAACAAGTCTAACTCTGTAGGAATCGTGCCGCCAGCCAAATGTACTAACCATTTACCATCCACTTGTTTCGCATCGATTGCCACAACAATGCATTGGTTTCCAAAGGCCTTGGATAGCTCGTTGATAAGCGTTGGACGTTTGATAGCCGCTGAATTTACACCCACTTTATCGGCCCCCGATTTTAGGAGGATTTCGACCCCTTCTTTGGTACTCACCCCACCACCAACCGTGAACGGAATGTCGATTTGTTCTGCAACAGACCGCACCATTTCGATGGTCGTGGAACGAGACTCTAAGGTCGCCGTGATGTCTAAAAACACCAATTCATCGGCACCGTTTTCGGCATATTGTTTTGCCAAGGCGACCGGATCCCCAGCATCTCTAAGGTTTAAAAAATTAACCCCTTTTACGGTTCGGCCGTTTTTAATATCTAAGCATGGAATAATTCGTTTTGCTAACATACTTATGGACGGTTTAATTGATAGGTTTCTAATTGTTTTAAACTGATATTTCCTTCGTAAATAGCTTTTCCAATAATAACCCCTTCACATCCCAATTCCGCCAATTGTGGCAACTCTTCAAACGCTGAAATCCCTCCAGATGCAATCAGATTGACAGGGCTGACAGTGTTTAAAATCGTTTCATATAACTCAAACGAAGGGCCCTGAAGCATGCCATCTTTTGAAATATCGGTACAAATCACATAGGAGATGCCTTTTGATACAAATTCTTTTATAAATTCGATCACTTCCTTGTCACTCTCTTCTTGCCAACCTTGAATGGCTATTTTTTGATCTAAACAATCGGCGCCCAATATAATTTTATCAGCACCAAAAGTATCCAACCAATTTAAAAATTGTGTTGGATTTTTAACCGCAATACTGCCCCCAGTAACCTGATGGGCACCAGAATCAAATGCGATTTTTAAATCGGCATCGGATTTTAATCCACCTCCAAAATCGACTTTCAAACTGGTGTTTGTCGCAATGGATTCCAAGATATTATGATTGATAATATGTTGGGCTTTTGCTCCGTCTAAATCTACCACATGAAGATGCTCGATCCCAACACCTTCAAACATTTTAGCAACTTCTAAAGGGTTTTCATTGTAGACTTTTTTGGTGCTATAATCACCTTTCGTCAGTCGTACACACTGACCATTAATAATATCGATTGCAGGTATAATTCGCATGTTATAAGTTTAAAAAGTTTTGTAATAATTGAGCCCCGTCTTTACTGCTTTTTTCAGGGTGAAATTGAACCCCATAAAAATTATTGGATTGCAATGCCGCCGAAAATTCTAGTTCATACCTAGAGCTCGCAATGGTTTGCGCCCCAATCGCTGCATAATAACTATGAACAGAGTACATATAGCTATTTTCAGGGATCTCTATCAATAAATCCGATTGGAGGTTTTGAATTGTATTCCATCCCATATGCGGCACTTTCACCGCATTTGTAAACCGTTTGACTTCTACATCAAAAACGCCAAGTCCTTTAGTATCGCCTTCCTCAGAATGATTGCACAACAATTGCATGCCTAAACAAATCCCTAAAACATCTTGTTTGAGCGTTGGTATCAACCGGTCTAACTTAGATTTTTTTAACATCTCCATGGCCTGACTTGCTTCGCCAACCCCAGGAAATATGACTTTATCAGCACTTAGAATTTCATCGACAGAATTTGATAAAACCGCCTGGATGCCCAAACGTTGAAACGCGAATTGAATGCTCTGAATATTCCCTGCTCCGTAATCGATTATAATGACTTTCATTTATTATAAAGTTCCTTTGGTTGACGGTAAAATCATTTTATTGACATCTCTTTTGACAGCCATTTTTATCGCCTTTGCAAATGCTTTGAATATGGCTTCAATTTTGTGGTGTTCATTCGTCCCATCCGCTTGAATGTTTAAATTACATTTGGCGCCATCGGTAAAAGATTTAAAGAAGTGCATGAACATTTCTGTGGGCATTTTCCCCACATATTCACGTTTAAAATCGGCCTCCCAAACCAACCAATTTCTCCCTCCAAAATCAATCGCCACTTGGGCAATACAGTCGTCCATTGGCAAGCAAAATCCGTAACGTTCAATTCCTAGTTTTGAGCCTAACAACGTATGAAATAAATTCCCTAAAGCAATGGCTGTATCTTCGATTGTATGGTGTTCATCTACTTCTAAATCGCCCACCACTTTAAGATCCAAATCCATTTGACCATGACGCGCAATCTGATCTAACATATGATCAAAAAAGGCAATCCCCGTATCGATTTTGCTTTTACCAGTCCCATCCAAATTCAGCCTAATATTTATCTTAGTTTCATTGGTATTTCGTACACTAGATCCAACCCGTTGATCGGCTTTCAAAAACTCATAAATAGTTTTCCAACTATTGGTTTCTAAAGCGATATAAGGGGTTAATGCATCCTGATTTACGGATATTTCATTTTCTCCTAAATGCGTTTCATCATTGATATAAATGCCTTTACAGCCTAGGTTTTTTGCCAATTCTACGTCGGTGAGACGATCTCCAATCACAAACGAATTTTCTAAATCATAGGCTTCTGTGAAATAGTCTGTTAACAAACCTGTTTGAGGTTTGCGTGTTGGCGCATTGTCTTTTGCAAATGTTTTATCAATGAATTGTTTTTCAAAAACAATCCCTTCATTTTTAAAGGTATCGAGTATAAAATTATGAACCGGCCAAAACGTGTTTTCAGGGTAAATAGCAGTGCCTAAACCGTCTTGATTGGTAATCATTACAATTTCGAAATCCAGTTCTTGACAAATCTTTTTCAAATTAGAAAATACATCCGGGTAAAATTCTAGCTTTTCAAAAGAATCAATTTGTTCATCGGCCGTTTCTCTGATGATGGTTCCATCGCGATCTATAAATAATACAGGTTTCATTTTAGGGTATTTAATAGGGTTAATAATTGAGCGTTTTCAGAAGGGGTTCCTACTGTAATTCTGAGACCGTTTTCACAACCAAATTGGGCGCTTCTATTTCTGACGACGATTCCATTTTTTATAAGTTCTGTATACCGTTTATGGGCATCATCCACTTTGATTAAAATAAAATTTGCATCGGAAGGATATATTTTTTCGATAAACGAATACGACTCAAAGGCTGTTGTTAAATGAGCACGTTCCTTTAAAATCAGGGCAATCTGTTCAGTCACCACTTCCCTATTTTGGAGCGCCTCTATGGCTGCATTTTGGGTAAGCGTATTGATGTTATAAGGTGGTTTTATGTTATTTAATACCGCAATAATGTCTTTAGATGCATAGCAAATCCCCAATCGGATGCCCGCGAGCCCATAGGCTTTTGAAAGGGTTTGTGTCACAATTAGATTTGGATACATGTTTAAATACGCTGTCCAGCTCACTTCATTAGAGAAATCAATATAGGCTTCATCAATGATGACTAAGCCATTAAACGCCTTTAAAAGGCGTTCTACTGCCTTGCGATCAACCACATTTCCAGAAGGATTATTTGGGGAACAGATACACAGTAACTTCGTCTCTGGTTGAACCTGTTTTAAAATACGATCGACGTCTAAATTGAAGTCTGACGTTAAGGGCACTTGAATATTTTTAATGGCGTTCAAATTTGCCAATACGTCGTACATCCCATAGGTTGGTGGAAACGTCAGAATACGGTCTTGATTGGGTTCACAAAACGCTCTAAAAATTAAATCTAAGACTTCATCACTTCCATTTCCCAATAAGATTTGATCCGTCGGAACCTTTTTTTGTGCTGAAATTAGTTTTTTTAAGGCCGTCTGTTGGGGATCGGGGTATCGATTTAACGAATTGTCAAACGGGTTTTCATTGGCATCCAAAAACACCATGTCAGCTTCCAAATCTTTGTATTCATCGCGCGCAGACGAATAGGGTGTCATCCCATTAATATTAGATCGAAGTAATTTATTTAGATTCATCTTCAATTGATTTTAGTCGAATAGATACGGCATTCTTATGTGCCATTAAACCTTCGGCTTCCGCCATAAGTTCGATAGTCGTTCCGATAGTTTGCAAACCCTCTTTGGAGATTTCTTGAAAGGTGATGTTTTTTAAAAAACTATCCAAGTTGACCCCCGAATACGCTTTTGCATAGCCATTTGTTGGCAAGGTATGATTGGTTCCAGACGCATAATCGCCCGCACTCTCAGGCGTGTATTTACCAATAAAAACAGAACCTGCATTGATCACGCTATCTACAAAAAAGGGCGAATTATCGGTGCAGATGATATAGTGTTCAGGACCATAAAAATTGATTAGATCGACCGCTTCCTGATCTGATTTTACTAAAATCAGCTTCATGTTCTCAAGTGCTTTTTCTAGGATCGATTGACGTGCTAATAATTGAGTTTGAATACGGACTTGTTTCGCTGTTTCCAAAAGAAGTGTTTCGTCGGTTGACACCAAAACCACCTGACTGTCAGCACCATGCTCGGCTTGACTTAATAAATCTGAGGCCACAAAAGCTGGATTAGCATTTTTATCGGCCATAATAAGAAGTTCACTTGGGCCCGCAGGCATATCGATCGCAACTCCATATTTTGTTGCCAATTGTTTGGCGACCGTCACATACTGATTCCCTGGTCCAAAAATCTTAGAAACTTTAGGAATACTAGAGGTTCCAAAAGTCAACCCAGCAATGGCTTGAATCCCGCCTACTTTAACAATCGTTGTAATGCCACACAAAGCTGCGGTATACAAAATTTCACTTGCAATGGCGCCTTTCGCATTTGGAGGGGTACATAAAATGATGTTCTTACATCCCGCTAAAGTCGCAGGCACTCCTAACATTAAAACCGTCGAAAACAAGGGTGCAGTCCCGCCTGGAATGTACAATCCAACCGTTTCAATAGGCCGTTTTTCTTGCCAACAACGAACACCTGGTTGTGTTTCAACATCTACTTTCGCTGTTTTTTGAGCAGCGTGAAAAACTTCAATATTCGATTTTGCTTGTTGAATGGCTGCTTTTAAATCGTTTGACACGAGTGCCGATGCTTGTTCAATTTCTTCTTGAGAAACAAAAGAAGCTGTTAATTCAACCTTATCAAACCGTTTTGTATAGTGAGTAATGGCCGCATCCCCTTCTTGTTTGACCGCTAAAAACACTTCATCCACAATTGCTTCGATTGCCTCAACAGATTGAGTCGGGCGTTGTAACAAAGTTTCCCATGTTGAAATGGGTGGATATTTGGAAATAGATGCCATTAGAGAACCATTTTTTCGATTGGACAAATAAGGATGCCTTGAGCTCCTAATGCTTTTAAGTCGTCAATAATATTCCAAAATTGGTTTTTATCAATCACACTGTGTACCGAGCTCCAGCCCGATTCCGCCAATGGAAGAACGGTTGGACTTTTCATGCCTGGTAAGAGGTTAATAATCGCTTCTAAACTCTCGTTAGGTGCATTCAAAAGAACGTACTTGGACGATTGTCCTTTAAGCACCGACTCAATACGGAATTTTATTTTATCTAAAATAGCTTGTTGCGCTGCATTGATGGTTGGAGACACTGCTAAAACAGCTTCCGATTTTAGAATCACTTCCTTCTCAACCAAGTTATTTTTAAACAAGGTGCCACCTGTAGAAACAATATCTACAATGGCATCTGCTAACCCAATGTTGGGTGCAATTTCAACTGACCCATTAATGACATGGATACTGGCTTTGATATTGTTCTCCTCTAAAAACGCATTGACGGTATTTGGATACGAAGTCGCAATTTGCTTGCCGTTCAAATCATTGAGAGATTGATATTCCATAGCTTTAGGAACCGCAATAGACACCCGACATTTAGAAAATCCAAGTTTAGAGATATACTCAATCGAATTGCCCTTTTCTACCAAAACATTGTTTCCAATAATCGCGGCATCGACCACCCCATCTTTTAGGTATTGAGGAATATCGCCATTACGAAGATAAAAAACCTCGACCGGAAAGTTGGTCGCTGTGGCCTTTAGTTGATCCTTCCCATTATCAATTGAAATACCAATATCTTTCAATAATTTCATTGAATCGTCTTTAAGTCGACCTGACTTTTGAACTGCAATTTTTAAAGTGTTCATTTTTAATGTATTTTTATTTTAAAATTAAAAAACCCGCTTGATTGCTCAAACGGGTCTGTTATATAGTTTAATTATTTATCCTACACATCGTTACCTCGCTTGATCGCTAGTAAGTAAATGATGGTGATGTATAAATAATGATAATTTCATTCTAATAATATTGAGTACAAATATTCAAAAAATAAATAGTGTAAACCTAACTTATTTCTAAAAATTATTGATTTCTTAAAAAAGCCAGTATAAACTAACTAATCGTTTGTAAATTATTGATTCCCTAAAATAATTGGCAATCCAGTTTTTCCAGAACCAATAACAATCACTTTGCTGTTTGGAGATTCCGATAACTTTACAGTCGCTTCAATCCCTTTATCTTGAAGGATTCGATCGTTAAGAGACGCACTTAATATTTTATTGGCATCTGCTTTACCTTGTGCTTCAATACGTACTTTTTGAGCTTCTTTATCAGCCGTTACTAATCTAAATTCATACTCTAAAGATTCTTGTTCTTGCTTTAATTTACTCTCAATCGCATTTTTAATGGTGTTAGGAAGTTTTACATCTTCTACCAATACACGTTTTACATTTAAAAATTGACCATCTAATAAAGTGACAACTTCGTCAAGAATTTCTTGTTCGATCACATCACGCTTACTAGAATACAATTGTTCAGGCGTATAACGCCCAACCACACTTCTTGCCGCTGCATTGACCGCTGGATTTAAAAGCTCGTTGACATAGTCTTCTCCTTTGGTTTTAATTAAACTTCCAAGGTTTTCGTATTCTGGTTCGTACCAGATCGTTCCATTGACTTTCACTTCAAGTCCGTTCACTGATAAAACATTCATTTCATCCGAAATAGATTGCTGTCTTACTTTGTGAATTAACATGCTGTTCCAAGGGGCTACAATTTGAAAGCCTTCTCCGTATGTTTTATCGGTAACAATTCCTTGCCCAAAGCGTTCGAATAAGACACCGCCTTCTCCTGGACCGATGGTCACTGCTGTTTTTGATATTAAGAGTACTAAAACTCCAAGTATCACGATAATTGGGAGTCCGATTTTAGGTAATTTTTCCATTTTTTTGTTTTAAATTATTTAAATAAGTCCGTTGTATTTTCTTATAATCCATTCGATTGCTAAACTCAACACCAGCAATAGCAACCAAAATTTTAGATCGATCAAAGGTACTGATTTTTTAGTGAATTTCTGGATACTTGAAAACCGATTATCAGAAATTAAGTGCGCTATTAAATCGTTGGTTTGAGTATCAAAATAAGTCGTTCCATCGGTATGAAGAGCGAGTTGCTCAAGTTGCTCTACATTCGCATTTATAAATTGTTGCTCAATATTAAAGTTTAAAATTTCGAACGAACCAAAAGCGCGGTGACTTTTTTTATTTGCACTCACTTCAAAGTTGTAGACACCTGGTTCTAAGGCGCTCAGATTGATCATATAAGTGTTTTGATTCGACACCATGGGGTACTCAATTTGACGCCCCGAGGTCGTTTCTTTAAGCCTAATATTTAGCTGTGCATTGGGATCTGGTTCGTAATTTTTATTAAAAAATTGTGCCGATAATTCAAGAGGTTGACTTCCATCATAAATGGATTCATAGTTTAAAACCAGTCGTTTGGTTTGATTTTGAATGTTTAGATATTGAATCATTTTAGCCATGAATGCATCAAAGATTTCAAAATTTTGGGTATCTCGATAGGATTGCATGCGCCATTTCCAGATATTTTCAGCTAAAAGAACGGACGACCTTCTAGCATTGTTTTCGTAAGTAAACCACAAAGGCTCTTGAGTATCGATGCCATTAATCGATTTAAACACGAACGTTTCATGTGGCACATTAATGTTGATACTTCCAAATTCTGTGCTTAAGGGCGGATAGGAATTAAAGGTGAAATCGGTCGTGATGAAATTAGCAAAACTTGGATTGATTCGTCCTTGATAGTTTTCGTTTTGACCTGTAATTTCCTGCTTAAAGCCCGATTGGATAGCGTTTAAAAACGACCACTGGGTTTGGTTCCCTCCTATGATAAAAGTGTTTAATTTTTTTAGATTAATAAAATCAAATGCCGCTTTGAAACTTGAGGTTGGTTGATACAAGATTGCAAGGTCATAATCGTCTTTTAAACGCAGAAAATCAGATGGTGAACAAATAGTGACAAGCCGTTGCTCGTTGGTTTCGATGGAGGCTTTCATAGCGCCTAAATCTGGATGCGATATAGATGAAATTAATGCGATTTTGGTGCGTTCATCAATACTTTCAATGGCAATAAATTTTTGATTATTAATCGTATTTTTTTCGTTTTTAAGGGGCGATAAACCCACTTGATACCGCTGTACTCCTACTTTGGTGGCTGTAATTTTTGGCGTTACAATTTTGATGTTTTGATCTTGTGTAAACCGAACCACCTCTTTGTGAATAATTCGTGAACCAGAACGAATCGTTAACGCCGACTGAATCGGCGAATTCCCAGAGTAGGACGCTATAATTTCAACGGGGAACTTATTATTTAAATAGGTGTATTTATTGACGTTTATTTGTTGAATTTTCAGATCTGTATGAAACATACGATCTCCTAATATAAGCGGAAAAACAACTTGCTCAAACGCTTTTGAAGCATACTGATAATCTGTTCCAATGGTTTGATTCCCATCAGATATGAGTACAATTGGTGCCAATTGGGAATCATAAATAGCCTCAATACCCTGAAGGCTTTTAGTGATATTGGTTTGATGGTCATCAAAAGTAAGTGTCGTATTTTGGTTGAGTTGCGCCCCAAAATTATAGAGTTGAACCTTATATTTAGAAGCAATTTCTTTGTTATTTAGGATCGACTGCACAGCTTTTGAAGCAATACTGTCTTTACCTAAATATTTGACAGATTGAGAGTTATCGACCGCTACCACAAGTGTTGGTTTCACAATCGTACTTTCTATATTTTCAAACTTCGGATTGATGACAAGAAGCAGTAATGAAAAAATTGAGATGAACCTCAAACACGCCAACCCCCAATGCAACCGATGACGTTTGGTTTTATATATATACTGAAAAAGCGCTACAAAGAGCGCTAAAATTCCAGATCCAATGATATATAAAATTGTTTGTGTAGGCATATTAAGATCGGTTGAGAACAACCATTGTTAAAATGGTTTAAGTGAGCATTCCACCATCAACATTAATGGTTTGTCCGGTGATGTACGCCGATAAATCGCTCGCCAAAAACACACAGGCATTGGCAATATCTTCGGGAGTACCACCTCGTTTTAGTGGAATTCCAGTACGCCATCCTGCAACCGTTGCTTCGTCCAATTTAGCCGTCATTTCTGTTTCTATAAAACCCGGAGCAATCACATTACTTCGGATGTTTCTAGAACCAAGCTCTAAGGCAACAGACTTTGAAAATCCAATAATCCCCGCTTTGGAAGCCGCATAGTTGGTTTGACCGGCATTTCCTTTCACACCGACCACCGAACTCATATTGATAATAGACCCTTTTCGTTGTTTTAACATGGTACGTTGTACGGCTTTGGTCATATTAAATACAGACTTAAGATTGACTTCAATAACTTTATCAAAATCAGCTTCGCCCATCCGCATTAGTAAATTGTCTTTGGTGATTCCAGCATTGTTTATCAGAATATCAATCGCACCAAAATCGGCTAACACATCTACTGCAAGTTGTTGTGCTTCGTCAAAATTAGCAGCATTACTTTGATACCCTTTCACCGTTGTTCCATATGCTTGAAGTTCGGTTTCTAAGAGGTTGGCAGCTTCAACAGATGCACTGTACGTAAACGCTACATTGGCGCCATGCTGTGCAAAAACCGTTGCGATTCCTTTTCCAATTCCACGACTCGCGCCTGTAATAATGGCTGTTTTTCCTTCTAATAGTTTCATAAACAATAGCTGTAAAAATTATTAATTTCAAATATAGTAAAATGGTTTCAAATAAAATTCCTTAAAATCTGATTTATGGACGAGATTTTTCGTTTTTGGAAAGACTGTTTTGGACTCAACAGGATTCTTGTGTCCATTGTTAACGTATTATTTTTTCTTAAATATAGTTAATAGTTTATTTGGACTTTGATAACTTCCAAATACATCAATAATTAATACTTCATTTGATGTTCTTTCATAAATAATTTTATAACTCCATTTAGAAACAAATCTAACAGCTTCCTCATTGACTATTAAATCTTTTGAATATTCTAGTGAGTGTCACTCAAGGAATCTCCTAAAGCGATGAGTACATCAAAAACCATCAATACATTCTGAGGACTTTTTTCAAAAATATAGCTAAAAATATCTAAAAGAGATTCTTTAGATTTTTCTGTCCAAATTACTTTCAAAACTTATACTTTTCTACTGTTTAAAACAAAATCTCTAACGTCTTTTGAAGTGTATGTTTTAGCACCATTTTTCACACTCTTTCTAATGTCATTAATATGCTTAAGGTAACGGTCTTTTGTAAAAGGTTCCCCCTTTGCCGAATATGCAACAGTTTCATCAGCCATCGCTTGTTCTTTTATTGCAGTCACTATAGATAAAGATTCTTCGCTTAAACTAAGAATCCATTGAATTAGTTCATTTCGTTTTGCTTCTAAATTCATGATTTGAAAATATTATATTGTAAATATAACAAAACTACGTCAAAAATAACACCTCTTTGGTGCAAGCTTCCCATTCTGAAATCAAGCAACCTCAAAATAATTCATTATCTAATTATAATTTCTACTCATTAATTTATTTTTTTCTCTTGCTGGGTACGAGCAAAAGAGGCTCGCGCGAACTGGGGCTTAAAATTTTAACAATTTTTACTTGTTTTAATCATAGAATACTGGGGTACAACTTACTGATTATTTGTTTTTGTAATAAAAAAATTACGCCAACTAATACCTCCTCCAATAAAGATGTTTCCAAATGTGAAAAGCTCCACTGCATTTGTAGTAGAATGGTAAGAAGCAGATAGGCTTAATTTTACATCCTTAAAACGATAACTTATTATCTTACCTATACTTATTTTCCATTCCCTAGGGTCATCAATTAAAGTTTCAATTTGTCTAGTTCCAAATCCACCTCCTGTACTATTATAACTTATTTCATTAAAATGAACATATGCTATTCTTATTGGGAAATGAAACGAAAGCGTATTTAGGTCTTCAACAGTACTATTTAATTTGTAGTTAAAATTGAACTGGGAAAAAATTTTATTATATCCAAATTTAGCGTAATTAACTGTATTTTCAATTCCTGAATTATTCAAGCTGCCACTGCCATATCCTATAAAACTTTCTACATAAAAATTCTTAACGGTAGAAATATTCGTATATCCAAGCGCAACATCAAAACTATACCCTTTAGTGTCGTATTCATACGCTTTTAAATAATCATCTCTGTTGGTTATACTTGCCTGCAATATCCATTGGTTTGCAATCCCATAATGACCATTTAGATTAAAATTTTTAGTTTCTGGGCTTGTAGAAAATGTCCCAGAAACACTGTAATCTCCTTTTTTTTCTATATCTGAAACCACAAGCGGCGTATATACATAATGAGCTGGTATACAAGCGCATAATAGGTGTGTTGATAATAAAGTGATCTTTAAAAATTTCATAAAACAAGAACAATTAGCACAATTCAACTAAAAAAATCCTAATTAATAACTATCACTGATACGCATTTAAGCAATATGCATTTAAATGACTTAACGCAATTATTTTTGCGGGGTTTCACCCTATCGCTGTCGCAAGCGTCTCTAATCACAATCAAAGAATTTATGGTCTTATTACATTTATTACTCAATAACTTGTAAGCTTCCTTATCGTAATGGGCACGAGCAATAGATGCTCGTGCTAGCTGGGCTCCATTAGTCTCCGTTGTTGT